>Ga0307985_10000714_pt1 | contig 19198 bp, 16 predicted proteins | sample EllFjometageno80_FD_203155 | JGI IMG/M metagenome (GOLD analysis project Ga0307985, IMG submission 203155) | Marine microbial communities from Ellis Fjord, Antarctic Ocean - #80 | ecosystem: Environmental > Aquatic > Marine > Unclassified | place: Southern Ocean | collected 2014-10-09 | reverse complement strand
CAATATGACGCTCGAAAACAGCCGAAGAAGCGCTCCGCCCAGGGCGTCGAGAGCCGGCACTCCTTGGCCCGGAACTACGGTTTCTGAGAACGCAGCGAGCAGCGATGGACGGTTGTTGAGGCGTGTGGCATGTAGCGCTCAGCAGCCTCCTAATGCCGTGTCTAGCAACATGCGGGTTGTCGACGCAAAGGTTGTCTGACGCGGCACTAGCAGCAAGGAGGGTGTCCCTGAGACCCTTGCCGCCGGCTCGCTCAAGGCCCAGATGCAAAGGGGCGACATGATTCAGATCGACGCCACCAAATGCACGCTTCCTGCCTGACGCGGGGGCTCAGCTTTAGGACACCTAACCCAGCCCGCTGTTAGCGGTGATGACCGGTGGTTGAGATGGGCCGTATACGTTTTTCGACAGCCTGCTAGAGCTGTGCTATCTCGCCGCCGATACGGTGCGCTAGCGCCTGATGGATGTCGAGACGTTCGCGGTGCTGCAGGATCGACAGCTTGGCCTGGGGTACCTGATGGGCATCGAGGAAGGAGTGGACGGCAGGCACATCGCCATGTTCGAGCCACTCGATACCGCCGAGCATGCGACCGACCGCATTGTCGGGCACGGTGTCGCTGATGCGATCCCAGTTCTCGGTAACGAAGGACCATGCCTGCTGACCATGCCAGCGGTTGCCAATGGTCAGGCCGAGTACGAACGCAGCGTCCTGGCTACGGATGCTTCCGTCCAAGGTCCGGTCGCACAGCTCCGCGATGGCTTGGGCGTCGTCGAAGCGGCTCAGAGCGAACATGTAGCGTCGTTCGGCCTGTGGCGATGTCGCTTCTTGGAAGCGGCGGAAGATCTCGTCGTAATCGCCCCGCGAGCCGGTGGAGGCAATGACTCGAATAGCGGCGGCTTCGAGGCTTGCATTCGTGGTCTCGATCGAGGCGTCAAAGATCTGACGAGCATGGCTGATGACTGCGTCGTCGTGGCTCAACGAGCCGAGCGAGCTGTACAGCGATGCCCGCACCTCGTTGACAAGTGGGTCGTCTTCGCCTTCGGGGCGATCAAAGCCCAGCGCTTCGAGTTGTGGCCGGGCAATGTTGGACCACATTTCGCCGATCTTGGCTTGCTCCGCTCGGGTGCCTGTGGCGTGGGCCAGCGTGGAGAACCCACCGGAGAGAGTCGACCACACAGGTGGGCTGGTCTCGCCATGGAGCGTCCCGACCAGATCCAGATAGTCGGCAACCGAAACATGCCCAGCGAGTACTAAGTCAAACTGGTCGTCGAACAGACGATGTCGCTGCCCGCCGGTGAGCTCCATGAGCCGTGCCGCCAGGCGCTGCGACAGAGCGTTGTCGTAGCGGACGCGAAAGAAACCATGGCTGTGGGGATCTACAATGACAGCAACGTCGGTGTTGTCGAGTTGGATCCGGGCCTGCGGCGTCATTAGTACGCGATCGTCAACGTCATCGATCTGTACCGTCAACGGAACATGCCAGTCGTCGGCGGCTGGCACATTGGGCTTATCGAGCAGCCGGAAGATCTGTTGATCGAGTTCGAGCTCACCATCACCAAGGGACGCTTCGATCAGAGGGAAGCCACCCTGATAGATCCATTCATGCATGATTTGTTCGACCGGAAGGTCGGTCGCTGAACCAATTGCGTTCCACAGATCGGCGGTGACCGTGTTGCGGTATGCATGGGTGGTCATATAGCTGCGGATGCCGTCGCGGAACTTGTCGGCTCCTACGAACTGTTCGAGCATACGAACAACTGCTGCGCCCTTTTCGTACGTCAAGACGTCGTACATGCCTTCGGCATCAGCTGGTGATTCGACAACGAACTCGATTGCACGTGTGCTGTGCAGACAGTCGACGTGATAGGCCGACGAGCGGTCGATAGCGAAGCCCTCCCACACTTTCCAGTCGGGGCGGTACGCATCTGTCGCCGATGTCTCCATGAACGTGGCGAACGCTTCCTTGAGCCAGAGTCCTTCCCACCATTGCATCGTTACCAGGTTGCCGAACCACATATGCGCGAGTTCGTGTGCGATGACGGCAACGGAGCGTTGTTGCTCAGGTTGGGTGGTCGATGCAGGATCGACGAGTAGCAGGACCTCGCGGAACGTCACACAACCTGTGTTCTCCATGGCGCCGAATGCAAAGTCTGGGATTGCGAGCAGGTCGATCTTGTCGCCGAAGTAAGGCACGCCGAAGTAGTTGGTTAACCATCGCAGGCAGAAGACCGCAGCATCGTGAGCGAAGCTGATCTGGTCGCCTTGTCCGGGGCGATGGATGATGCGTACGGGCACACCATCGACGTCGATCGCGGGTGAAGCCTCCATGTCACCGACCATGAACGCAAGAAGATAGGTGGACATCAACGGCGTGGGCGCATAGTCGACCTGGACCCAGCCATCGCCCGAGTGAGTCCGTGTAGTCTCGGCCATCGCCGACACAGCGAGCATCTCTTGGGGGACCTCGAGGGTGACATCGAAGACGGCCTTGCGGTCCGGCTCATCCCAACACGGAAAGCACCGGCGAGCATTGGTGGACTCGAACTGAGTCGTGGCGATGGTGTGCTCGACGCCGTCATCGTCGGTGAACGAGCTCCGGTAAAAACCACGCAACTTATCGTTCAGGATTCCGTCGAATATGATGTCGATCTCGAGTTCACCTGGCACAACCGCGCTGTCTAGATGCAGATGCAGGCGCTCGGTCGCTTCGTCCAACGTGATGTCAGCGACATGTTCGCTGCCCCTTTGGCGCACTATTGCTGAGTGGATGTTGAGCTCGATCGCGTTGAGTACAATCTCGGAAACAGCCTGGTCCGCAGTTGCCTCAATGGTGACCGATCCGCTGAAAGAGGCCGCCGCAATATCGGGCCGGAGTCGCAGTTGGTACTCGGTCGGGGTAACAGCCCGAGGCAATCGATGTTGGTTGATACTTTCCACAACTGAAGCGTACGGGTACGGTGCCGCAGTGGTAGATATCGAATATGACGTTGTCGGAATCGGCAATGCAATCGTGGACGTAATTTCTAAGCAGGGCGATGACTTCATCGACTCGTATGGGCTAACCAAGGGCGCAATGGTCCTCATCGATGCCGAACGAGCTGTTGAGCTCTATGAGGCAATGGAGGTGATGACCGAAACGTCTGGCGGCTCGGCCGGTAACACGATGATCGGCGTGGCTTCCTTTGGTGGCACAGCATCGTTCATTGGCAAGGTGGCCAACGACGAGTTGGGCAAGGTCTTCAGCGACGACTCTGTTGCCCGCGGCGTGAGCTTCACAGTGCCACCATCTGGCGAGGGACAAGCAACCGGCAGGTCGATGGTGATCGTGACACCGGACGCCGAGCGCACCATGAACACCTTCTTGGGTGCCGCAACGACGCTGTACCGAAGCGATATCCCCGATGACATCGTCGCCGCTAGCCGGTATCTCTATTGCGAGGGCTACATCTGGGACATCGACGTCACCAAGGACGCCATTCGTCACGCGATCCAGGTTGCTCAACAAGCTGGCCGCAAGATCTCGTTCACGTTGAGCGATTCGTTCTGTGTGGACCGCCACTTCGACGAGTGGCATGAACTGGTCGATAACGACATTGATGTGCTGTTCGGCAACGAAGACGAGCTGATGACATTGACCAAGGCGACGAGTCATGCCGAGGCCATCGAGATGGTCCGCGGGCGTTGCGAGATCTTGTGCGCGACGAAAGGACCCGAAGGTTCGCTGATCGTCACGGCTGATGAGACGATCGAGATCCCCGCTGTGTCAGTAGCCAACGTGGTCGACACCACCGGCGCTGGTGACCAGTACGCCGCAGGTGTGTTATACGGTTTGTCCCGAGGCATGAGCTTGTATGACGCAGGCATACTCGGATCCAAGGCCGCAGCCGAGGTCATTTCCCACATGGGCGCTCGCCCGATGCGTCCGCTTAGCGACTTCTTGACCCAGGTCTGATGGCGGCCTCCTCGTCGCCCTTCGTTTTCGCCGTCGACCTCGACGGTGTTTGTGCCGACTACACCAAGGCTTTTCGATCGTTCTGCGCTGAACGGCTAAATCGTGATCCTGAAACCTTGCCGCTTGAACGTTCATGGGACTTCAACGAATGGGGTTTCGACGATGCTCTTTTCGAAGAGATGCATCTCGCTGCGATCACCGAAGGTCGGCTGTTGGCCAACCTCGAGGTGATCGAGGGAGCGGCCGAGAGCCTGTGGCGACTTAGCGATGCTGGGGTGTGGATTCGGATCGTTACGCACCGCTTGTACGTCAACTGGGGTCATTCAGCCGCAGCTGGCGACACGGTCGAATGGCTAGACAAAGCACGTATCCCATATCGCGATTTGTGCTTTCTTGGGGCCAAGAGCGATGTGGGCGCGGATGTCTACATCGACGATGGCCCGCACAACGTCGAGGGCTTGCGAGCCGCCGGGCGCACCGCCATCGTGTTCGAGCAACCCTATAACCGCGACCTGGGCGGTCTGCGGGCACGGAACTGGGACGAGGTCGAAGAAATTGTTTATGACCTGATGGCCAATGCCGGTGTGGTTGCCGCTCCTACGTTTCCTGGCTTCGACGCTGACCCGGCCCGCCTGGACCGCATGAAAGACCAGGGCTGAGGGCTAACTAACCTGCAGCGAGGGCGACGGCGATAGCTGTTGCGATCGTCGCATTGTTGGCGACCAGCGCCGTGTTCGCGCTCACGCTGTCTCCATTGGTGAACTCGGCGATTGCACCCAAGATATAGGGCGTACGTGCCGAGCCAGCGATGCCGGCTGCATCGGCGGCGGCTTCGGCCTGCTCGTTTGCATCGTCGAGCACATCGGCATCAAGGGGCTCTGGTGGAGGAGCGCAGACGAGCACGCCGCCCTGTCCGAGCGCCTTGCGGTAGCGCAGCACGTCGGCGATCTCGGCCGGGTCGTCCATGCGGTGGGGGACCGGTAGCCCACTCGTCGTCGTGGTGAAGGCAGGCAACTCATCGGTGCCGAAACCAATGACGACCACGCCGAGTGTCTCAAGCATCTCGAGGGTGCGGGGCAGGTCCAGGAAAGCTTTGGCGCCGGCACATACGGTCACGATTGGGTAGCGGCCAATTACGGGTAGGTCACCGCTGATATCGCCTGTGACCGCGGCATTTCGATGGACTCCGCCGATGCCTCCGGTGGCAAATACGTCGACGCCAGCGTGATGAGAAAGCGTGAGCGAGGCGCCGACGGTGGTGACCCCGACACTCCAGCGCTTGGCCATAGCTACGGCCAGGTCGCGGGCGGCGACCTTGTCTGTTGCGGTCAGGACAGGGGTCGGGTCATCGAGCCCAACCACGGGTTGGCCATCGATGACAGCGGTTAGAGCTGGTGTGGCGCCACCGTCGGTGATCACCTGGTGTGATGACTCCAACACCTGCTTGTTGTACGGGGCCGGGAGGCCGAGCGTGCTGTAGACGGTGGACTCAAGCGCAACAACGGGTTGGTGGCTTGCAAGGGCGGCAGCGACAGCAGGGGACACGGTGACGGCAGTGGAAGGACTCATGTTAATGACTCGATCAGATCGGGGAGAGCGGAGATGGATTCGAGCCGGAACCAGCGGTCAGAAGGTTCGGGGTCATGGGTGGCTGTTTCGATAGCCCAGGTGAACTCATAGGGAATATGCACGGAGCGTGCACCTATTTCGAGCAGCGGTGCAACGTCAGAAACGATGCTGTTGCCGACCATGACCAAGTTTTCAGGCTCGATGCGGTGCCGCTCAAGAATACGTTTGTATGTGGCAGCATCTTTATCGGCAACAACCTCGACGTCGAAGCAGTACTGGCCCACGCCGGCCTGTTCGATTCGACGCAGCTGGTGATGCAGATCGCCCTTGGTGATGATCATGGTCGGCCATTTCTGGCTGACCGCCTGGATTGCTTCGGCTGCGCCGTCGATGAGTTCGGTCGCCATAGCGAGCAGTTCGTCGGCGGTGGCGACAATGGTCCGCAGCACCGCGGCAGGGATCTCGTCGTCTGACAAGTCGCACGCTGCGGCAATCATCGACAGGCAGAAGCTCTTTACGCCATAGCCGTACAGAGCGAGATGGGATCGCTGGAAGCCGACCAATACCCGTTGGGCTTCGTCAGCATCGGCCCAGGGGGCAACGATCTTGTTGAAATGGTCTTCGGCTGCAGCGAACGCATTCTCGTTGTGCCATAAGGTGTCGTCAGCATCAAAGGCGACGGTCAGGTGCGGGGCCATTCGAGGGCAGCGTAGTGCCGCGGACAGGGTCTGAGTGTTCCAAGTTGGCGAGCTGGGTGTCTTCGTTCGCAGGGCCCGATCGTTATGGGGCTAATCGTCGCAAGGACCGAAATTTCACAGATGTATCTGCATCAGGACTCGTGATATGACCACGCATTATGCATCGTGATTGGGCCACGAAGTGTTAACGTGACCGCCGATGAATGAGACTTCCTCGCCTGGACCTGGCGATGATGAAATTCGGGCTGCACTTGTCGATGCCGCCGCTCAGGTATTTGCCGAAGAGGGCTATTCCGGAGCACGCGTACAGTCGATCGCCGAGCGGGCAGGTCTCACCACCGGCGCTATGTACAACCGTTTCACCGGCAAGTCCGAGCTGTTACTCGAAGCGCTTGACTTGCACACTTCGAAGCTGGTGAATGAACTCGCCGCCGCCGAGCTGAGCGCCACCGATTTGCTCGAAACCGTGGGTGTGGCGCTGCTGAACGATCAGAGCCCAGCGTCAGCGTTGCTGCTCGAAGCCTTTATGGCGGCACGACGCGAAGAAGACATAGCCGACCGGCTTCGGCCCCGCCTGGCTGACGAACGGGCTCGCCTAGCCAAGCTCGTTGACGCGGACAAGGATCGCGGCATCATCCACGAGGATCTCGATACGAACGCGGTCGTGACGTTTTGCCAGTCGGTTGCCCTCGGCATGCGTATGTTGAGCGTCATCGACGTCGAAATGCCCGACCCTCGTGCATGGCAAGAGGTCATCTCGGTGCTGCTGTCCTCGATCGCACCGGACGACACCAAGCCAGGCGAAGCCGACTAGAACGCGCACCAAGGCTCAGGCGGCGAGCGCTATCGGCCGTGCAGAAGAGATTAACCGATGCGGCAGGCGTCGGTAGCGCCGGGAAGCTTGTGGCGATACTTGGCGAGCAGAGGATAGAAGCCTCGTGCTAGCCAGATAAAGGGCGGCAGGCCTATGAGCTTGCCCACGAGCGGCCACGGCATTGCGCATACCCGCAGCCCGTGCACGAACGCGTCGGCGCCGCGATGATTGACACCGTTCTGCACCCAATACGCGGCTGCCGAGCAGTCAGCTTCGGTCAGGCCATAGTCGGCGAGTTCGAGTGCCTGCCAGGGTGCGACCTGCGCACTGTCGCCCGCAAAACGGCGAAACCTGCGGGCTGCTGCTGTGCAGAACCCGCAATCACCGTCAAATATCAGAAGCCCAAGGGCCGGCGATGGTTTAGTTACGGCCGTAGTTTGGCTTGCGGCCATGGTTCGCCTTATTCCGGCGAGCCCGTGCCTTACCTTTTGAGGTGCGCTTTGACATGCGCACGAGGCTATAGCAATGAGGTAGCGGTTCCTCTGGCCCTCTGTCACACTTACGCGATCGGCCGCAATATTTTGGGTGGCTGTGGGTGTAGGCCTCTGCCGATCACGCCAGTAAACGACGTTGAACGAGCAGAGCGCAAACAACAGACGCGGACAGGGCACAGCGAGGCTTAGGGGTTTCGCGGATAGGCAGAGTGCGAAGATCCAAAACCGCGGAACTGTAGGGCCTGCCAAGCGACGTGCTGACCTATCCGTTAGGCCCCTTAGGCCGATCGCGAGACATGGGCTGACCAGTCGAATGCAGCCGGGCTAGGTTCGACGCCGTGACTGCTAGCACCGCCGAGCCCGCCATCGATATTGCGAAGGTCCGAGATGACACCGCTGGTTGTGAGGACGTTCTGCACTTCAACAACGCAGGGTCGTCGTTGCCGCCGCGACCCGTCGTTGATGCAATGGTCGACTATCTGCGAACAGAAGAAGTTATGGGCGGTTACGAGATCGCCGCAGCTCGAGCTGCGGACCTGCAGGTGGTTTATGGCGCCAGCGCCCGCTATTTGAACTGTGACCCCAGCGAGATTGCTTCGACTGTGAGCGCCGGTGATGGTTGGTGGCGAGCGTTCTCGTCGGTGCCCCTGGGCGCTGGCGACCGGGTGCTTGTGGGCCACAGCGAATACCAAGCCAACGCGTTCGGCTGGTTGCAAGCTCGAGAACGTGGCGCAGTTGTTGATATCGTTCCTAATGACCCGGCCGGCGACTTCGACGTCGAAGCGTTCGAGCGGATGCTTGATGAACGCGTCAAGCTTGTGTCGCTGACCATGGTGGCCATGACCAACGGAGCGATTCACCCGGCCGCCGAAGTCGGGCGGGTTCTGAAGGCCTCGGGATCAGGTGCCATCTACTTGCTCGATGCGTGCCAAGCGGCAGGACAACTGCCGCTTGATGTCGCCGAGCTCGGCTGCGATTTCTTGAGCTACACAGGCCGTAAGTTCATGCGAGGGCCGCGGGGGACCGGCGTGCTGTTCGCCCGCAGCGATGTGCATGCCAAGCTGGGGCAGACAGGATTCCTCGACGGTCGATCCGCCGTTTGGACCAGCGCGGACAGCTACGAGTATGTAGCCGGCGCCAAGCGGTTCGAATTCGGCGAGTTCGGCTATGGCGGCAAGGTCGGGCTCGGCGTGGCCACGAACTACATGCTCGATCTGGGTATCGAAGCGATAGCGGCTCGAGTCGCCTCACTATCGAGTCTGCTTCGATTCGACCTTTCAGCGATCCCAAAGGTCACTGTTCTCGATACCGGAACGAACAAATGCGGCATCGTCACCTTCGACGTCGACGGCATGTGCGCACTGGACGTCCAGGCAGCACTGTCAGCGCAGGGAATTAATGTGTCAACACCGGGCGTAATGCTGGCCCAACTCGAACTCGGCCCTCGGTCCATCGATGCTGTCGTCCGCGCTGGCGTCCACTACTTCAACACCGAAGAAGAGGTCGCCCGATTCTGCCAGGCCGTCGCCGAGCTCTGATGCGCTGACCATTTGGCTGCTCGCTTGAGCAAACCCCTCTGGTCTGGACTCGGCTGGCGACGGTCAGCGGCAACGTCCTGCTGGACATATGGGAGTGAAGCCCGCACGTTGGAACAAGCTTGGCGAGCCGGGTTATGTGGTTCAGTAAGCGAACGCTGCCCTGTCGCCACCACAAAAAACTCGTCGGCCGGTAACGCACGCGAGAACAGATATCCCTGAGCGACTTGGCACCCCATCGCCTGGAGGAGATCTGATTCTTCCTTGCGTTCGACACCTTCGGCCACGATGCCGTAGCCGAGCCGCCGCGCGAGATCGATGATGGTGGCAACGAGCTCCCGTTCGACCGGACGTTCGTCGAGGTACGACACGAATGTTCGGTCGATCTTGACTTCGTCGACGTGGAGTGACCGCAGCCGCTCCAGGGATGACTGACCGGTGCCGAAGTCGTCAATAGACAGCATGATTCCTGCTGTTCTCAACCCTCGGATGGTTTCAGCGACCTGGCTGGTTGGCCACCCCGTGTCGTTCTCCGTGATCTCGACAGTCAGGAATTCGGGTGGCACATTATGGCGCCGCAGAATCGCGGTGGTCGCGTCTACCAAGTCAGCGGATCGCAGCACCCGCATCGTAAGATTGACGGCGATCGGCATCGGCCGACCAGCCTCAATAAGGCGTCGCGCCATCCGGGCCGCCTGCTCGATCGTGAGCATTGCGAAGCCGCTGGATTGTTCAGACAACACTGCGAGGTCGAGGAACTTGTCGGGCGTTAGCACCCCGAACTGAGGGTGATGCCAACGGATCAAGCCCTCGGCCCCAACAACGGCACCTGTGGCCAGGTTGCACTTCGGCTGAAATGAGAGCTGCAGTTGTTCGGTCTCGATGGCATCGTGCAACGCAGACCCGAGCGACAGCGTCATCGAGGAGCTGCGATCGAGTGTGATGTCAAAGAGTTGGTACGGCAGGCCATGTTCCTTGGCTTCGTACATGGCGATATCGGCATGGCGCAGCAACGTGGTGCCGTCGACCAATCCGTCCGATAAGTCGACCCCGATCGAAAGCGAGATGCTGACTTGAGCGCTAGCCAGAGCAAATGGTTCTGAGGTGGCCGATCGAATTTTGGCGACGAGCGCTGCCGTGTCAGCTTCGGTGGTCAAGCCGGGGTAGACGATGGCGAATTCGTCGCCGCCGAGGCGGGCAACGAGCCCGTCGTCGCCGATTAGATCACGAAGCTGGCCGGCGACGAACTGCAAAAGACGATCACCGGCTTCGTGCCCGAGACTGTCGTTGACCTTTTTGAACAGGTCGAGGTCGATCATGAACAGGGCGAGCGGGGTGCAGGCTTGGTTGAGCTGGTCGAGTTCTACAAATAGCCGACGACGGTTTGCGAGCCCCGTCAGTGAGTCTTCCATGGCCTGCCGGGCGATCAGCTGGTTTGCCTCTTGCATGTCGGTGACGTCGACCGCGAACCCATGCATCGACCGGCGCCCGTTGTGGTCAACCGAGATAAGTCCAACATCTCGAATCCAGGTCCACGATCCGTCGGGTCGCCGGAGTCGGCCGACTCGATCGACGTGCTGGCCATCGCGCACTGCGTCAGCATCGATCCAATAACCCTCGCGATCGTCAGGGTGTATCAATGATTTATAGTCGAGCCCCTTCCATTCGTGGAGTGTCCAGCCTGTGAGCGCCTCGAAGTCGCCTTCAACGGTTAGGGATTTGCCGGTATCGAGGTCAAAGTTCCTCACGACGGCACCTATTGAGGACAATGTGAACGACAGGTCCGACTGTTTGAGAACCAACTCCTGACGAATGCCCCGACCGAGTCCGGTGAGTATTGGAGTGACGACCACGACTGCAACCGGACCGAGTACCCACGAGTCAATATCGGCAAGGATTCCTGCCGTCGTCATGCCAACGAGGGCGACGATCGCGAGGCCCGTGGTGGTTCGCCACTGTGCCGTCAAGGCCTGCCATCCAAGGATCGCGCCAGCGAAGAATAGCCCGGGAGCCCATACCGCGGGTTCTATCGCAACGATGAAGAAGATGAGAACAAAATCGCTGCAGGCGTGCACAGTTACACGGTTGGCCCGCGGCGCTGTCAGCCATACGACGGGTTGTAACAGGCCAGTCAGTGCGATTGCAGCTGCTGCGACGAAACGGCTATCACCTGGCATGAAGAGCAAAATTGCGGTGCTGCAAAGCACCATGACGACGCATCGTGCCACGATCCAACGCGAATGTGCAGGGATAGCGCTCGACAGCGCTTCGTCGAGCCAGCGGTCGTTGGTGTCGATTCTCCGCGGCTCAGGTGTCATGCCGGTCATATCGAATCTTGCCCTAGTAACTTCTGCACCATTCCCTATCGGCACCGATGAGGGGATTCTTATGGTCTTGACGAAACTTGGTGAATCAAGGGGCGCCACAGCAGCACTTGCAGTGGCACCAGTGCCGCCGCAGAATTTGTCGTCGCCATATGCGCTGTCGATTTTGTTGCAGCCCACTGCTTCCCAGATCGCGTCGTTGTCGCTGAGAGAACGGCGAGAAGCCACCGTGAATGTCGATATGCCCGCACCTGTGGCGATCGCTGCTCTAACGGGGGAAGTGGCCGAGCTTCTCCTCAGGGCCCCTCGCGGCCGCACTGGGCACGCAGTAGTAAAGAGGGCCGATAGCCTCAAGCGCCGTGGAGCGCTTTGGTTTTGTTGGACTTCCGAACGCAGGAAAGTCGTCGTTGTATAACGCACTTGCGGGGGGCGGCGCCCTGGCGGCACCGTACGCATTCGCGACGGTTGAGCCCAACGTCGGCATTGTCAAAGTCCCTGACTCTCGCCTGGACAAGCTCGCAGGAATGAGCGAGTCGCTCAAGGCAGTGCCAACGAGCGTGCAGTTCACCGACATCGGCGGCCTGGTCGAAGGAGCGAGCCAAGGCGAAGGTCTTGGCAACAAGTTCCTTCAAGGCATTCGCGAATCCGACGGGATCGTTTTTGTGCTGCGAGCCTTCGGCGATTCCGATGTGCCGGGTCCAACCGACCCGCTCGAAAATCTCGGTATTGTCGAGATCGAACTCGCTCTAGCCGACCTGGATAGCGCCGAACGCCAGCTTGACAAGCGCCGTCGCCAGGCCAAGGGTGACAAGTCGGCGAAAGACGATGTTCTGGTGCTCGAAGAAGCCGTCGCCTGCCTGGCCGAGGGTAAGCCGCTCTATCGCAGCGGTATGACCGGCGCCCAGCACGCCGCTCTCAAGCCTTTCTTCCTGCTCACGAACAAGCCAGTGATGGCGGTCGTGAACGTTGGCGAAGATGATCTGGACGAGATTCCGGGATTGACCGCACGAGTGTCGGCCGAACTCGACGGCGCCGAAGTGCTCGGCATGTGTATCCAGCTCGAAGCCGAGGCTGCACTGATGGACATCGAAGAGCGCACCGAGCTGCTCGAAGGCCTCGGCCTCGGGGAAGGTGCCCTGCCTCGATTTGCACGGTCCGGCTATCACCTGCTTGGGCTTCGCACGTATTTCACCACCGGCGAGAAAGAGTCCCGAGCATGGACATTCCCGGCTGGGGCCAAGGCGCCGCAGTGTGCCGGGGTCATTCACACCGACTTCGAACGAGGCTTCATTCGGGCCGAGACAATCCAATGGGACCTGCTCATCGAACACGGCGGTTGGGCCAAGGCCCGTGTAGCTGGCGATGCACGCATGGAAGGTAAGGACTACGAGGTCGCCGACGGCGACACGATGGACTTCCGTTTCAACGTCTGAGGACACCATGACACTCGCCCGATGTGGCAGGCTTGCGCAATGAGTTGGCTGGTGGCACAAGACAAGGTTCTTGCCACGCTCGAGATCGCCGATACGTGGAAAACTCGACTCAAGGGTGTGCTGGGCCGTGAACGCTTCGAAGGTGCATTGTTGATCAAGCCAGCCTTCAGCGTGCACACCATTGGTCTGAAGGCAGAACTCGACGTCGCTTATTGCGACGCTGATCTACGTGTCATCGCCATCGTGACGATGGTCCCGAACCGAATGGGCATGCCACGAGTGCGAGCGCGGCAGGTCATCGAGGCGCCAAAAGGCAGCTTCGAACGTTGGAAGATCCGTGCCGGCGATCAACTCGAAGTCCGCCTGTGACAACGACTTCGACAACACCTCTGGTGGTGGCTAGCATCGCGAAGTTGCACGTCGTCGGAACGCCTATCGGCAATCTTGGTGACTTCTCGCCCCGTGCCCAGCAAACGTTGGCGTCGGTCGGCCTGATTGCGTGTGAGGACACTCGCCGAACGGGCCTGCTGCTATCGAAGCACGGCATTGCCAACCCGGGCATGATCGTGATGAACGAACACACCGAACAACGGGCAGCCGGGCGCGTGGTCACGACGCTGATTCAGGGCGACTCGGTCGCGGTGGTGACCGACGCAGGCATGCCAGTCATCAGCGACCCCGGCGCGGTTGCTGTGGCAGCTGCAGTCGAAGCCGGCTTCGAAGTCGTCGTCGTGCCTGGGCCTACAGCAGTCTCTGCGGCGCTTGCCGTCGCTGGGTTCGGTAGCGGCCGCTACGTGTTCGAGGGCTTTCTTCCACGCAAGGGGCGGGAACGGCAGATGCGCCTTGATGAGTTAGCCGATGAGCGTCGCATCATCGTGCTCTACGAGGCCCCACATCGGGTCGAGCGCACGTTGGCCGATCTGGCAACGGTGACCGACGCTGCTCGGCGTTGTGTCGTGGCCCGCGAGCTGACAAAGATGCACGAGAGTGTCTGGCGAGGAACCCTCGGCGAGGCCTCGGCGGGTAACGCTGACCCACGGGGTGAGTACGTCATCGTCATCGACCAAGGTGCTCCGGCCCCCGAGGCGACCGACGATCAACTTACTGCGGCTGTTGTGCAGGCACTGGCCGACGGCATGTCGAAGAAGGACGCAGCCGCCCATGTCGCCCGCCTCCATAGTGTTGGCCGTAACCGCGTCTACGACTTGGCCACCGGCGTCTAATCGACGAGCAGGGTGCTGAAGAATGCCGGTGTCTCGTTGAAAGGTGGGGCTGGATCAATGCCAGCTCCGATGGCGTAAATCTGCTGGCCGAGATGGGGACGAACACCGGTGCTGGCCCCGATGAAATGTTGAACTGCTTGAGTCGGTGGGGGAACTTGAGTCGGTGGGGGAAGTAGCGCTGCGGCAGCGAAGACGACGTTCTACGCCAACTGTCCACCAAGGTTGCCGTGCACATCGATGACGATGGCATGTCCCGTCGCCTGGAATACGCCATGGACTCTTCAGGGATCTCGAGCGTCGATCCTCAAGCCACGCACTCGACCTGATGGTGTGCCAGCGAGTCGACTTCTTCGGCGACGGAACCGATGTTGAGATTTCCATCCCGCTGAGATGGACAGACATCACGGACAATTTCGAAGACCTGCTCGACGAACTGAATTAGCTGCTTCGTTAGCGCGGCGCGGTGGGGCACACCTGAGGGCGTTAGCCTTCGGCGTGGCTTCGGCACGACGACGACTGGATAATGAACTCGTTCGGCGAAAGCTGGCCGTCAGCCGCGAGGCGGCACGGAAAGCTGTGGCTGATCGTAGTGTCACCGTCAACGGCGCCTTAGCTAACAAGCCAGCGCGCATGGTCCTGCCGGGTGATGCCGTCGAGTTGCTTGGGCCGCCACCAAAGTACGTCGGCCGCGGTGGAGACAAGCTTGAAGGGGCGCTTACCTCTTTTGGAATCGACCCTGCGGGTTGGCGCTGTGTTGATGTCGGCTCGTCGACCGGTGGATTTACCGACTGCCTTCTGCAGGCCGGGGCCAGCGGGGTGGTGGCCATCGACGTCGGCCGAGCGCAGCTGCATAACCGCTTGCGTCGGCATCCGAAAGTCGATGTGCGAGAGCAGACCGACGTTCGCTCGGTCGACCTCGAACAGATCGCAGCGCCCTTTGATCTGGTGGTCATCGACGTGAGTTTCATCGGGCTCGATCGGATACTAGATGTCGTTGCATCGCTAGCCGGAGAGCATGGCCAAATCATCGCGCTGGTGAAGCCGCAGTTCGAGGCTGGCAAGAAGGAAGCCAACAAAGGCAAGGGCGTCATCCGCGATCCTGAAATCTGGAAGCGGGTCCTGACCGATGCCGTCGCAGCCGCTCGGCGGCGTGAGTTGCGGGTCGCAGCTGTTGATGCATCACCAATCAAGGGTGGCGCTGGCAATGTCGAATTCTTCTTGTGGATTGGCGGGCCCGCAACAGAGGTGGCTGATGTCGTCGATGAGGAAGCGATGAACACGGCACTCGAACGAGCCGGGGCACTACCGTAAACAGCACATGGCAACCGTTGCGCTCATCGTTCATGAAATTCGTCTAGACGCTGAACAAGCAGCGTTGACATTGGCGAGCTGGCTGACCGAACGGGGGCACGAGCTTGCCTTGCTCGAATCCAATGCCAAGGACTTGGATGTCGAGGCCGTAGTCCGCGAGCCCGAGGATCTGGCTCAGGGTGCTTCAGTCGTGGTCTCCTTAGGCGGCGACGGCTCCATGTTGCGAGCGGCTCAGCTGGCGGCGCCCCACGGGGTTCCGGTCCTTGGTGTGAACTTCGGCCAGCTTGGTTATCTGACGGCCGTAGAACCTGATGGCATGATCGAGGCTGTTTCCCAGACCCTCGCTGGTGATGTCGACGTCGAGATGCGCATGCGTGTCGCCGTCACGGTGGTGCGTGAATCAGGCGAAGAGATCGATGCTGGGCACGCTCTGAACGAGGCACTGGTCGAACGAGATGAGAGCGGCCGTACCGTGCGACTCGGCGTGACTATCGACCATAAGTACTTCATGTCCTATAGCGCCGACGGCATCATCGTGGCATCGCCAACCGGCTCTACGGCGTACTCGTTGTCAGCTCGTGGCCCAATTGTCGCACCCCTGCACGAAGCTCTAGTGGTGACCGCGGTATCTCCCCATCAACTATTTGACCGTTCGCTGGTGCTTAATCCGACCAGCACAGTCGAAATCGAAGTACTCCCTGACCGTAATGCCTCCTTATCGCTCGACGGTCGAACTATTGTTCGATTGATGCCTGGTGATCGAGTCCGCTGTACCCGCAGCACTGTTCCGGCCGGATTCGTCTCGCTACATGGCGAAGAATTTCTGAACGTGTTGAAAACCAGGTTTGGACTCGAACCATCTCGAGGCGAATCTCGTCAGAGCGAAGGCTGAAGGAGTTAGGACATGTTGACTGAATTGGTCGTCCGGAATCTGGGCGTCATAGAAGAAGCATCGGTACTGCTCGAGTCAGGTGCTACGGCACTTACAGGCGAGACCGGCGCTGGTAAGACCCTGGTTACCGAGGCCATCAGCCTGCTCAAAGGCGGGCGAGCCGAGCCGTCTCTCGTTCGTCCTGGAGCCGACGAGGCTGTTGTCGAAGGCCGGTTCGTCGACAGCGAGGGCACCGAGTTTGTGGTGCGCCGCGTGCTGCCTGCCAATGGCCGAAGCCGGGCCTATCTCAATGGCGGCCTGTCCACTGCTGCGGTGCTCGAGAATGTTATTGGGCCGCTCATCGAGATTCATGGTCAGCATGGCCACCAGACCATGCTCAAGGCATCGGCGCGACGGTCAGCGTTAGATCGATACGGCAAACACGACCTGGCTCCCTTGGCGCTTGCTACCGAGTCGCTTCGCCAGGCTTACATTGATTTGGAAGCGCTCGGCGGCGACGAAATTTCGCGTAATCGTGAGATGGAGCTGCTGCAGTATCAGATCGACGAGATCGACGGCGTTGCCATTGTGGACGCGGACGAAGACAGTCGCCTTGCAAAGAGAGAAGTGTCGCTGGGCGATGCTGGCGCGCATGGCGAAGCAGCCGACGCTGCGATCGAAAAATTGTCGATCGATGGGCCCGTGGGCTCTGCTCTTGCCGAAGCGCTGGGTGCTGTTCGAGACCGAGAACCGTTCGCCGCGGTGGCTGACCGCTTGTATGGGTTGCAAGCCGAGATAGCAGATATTGTCGAAGACCTGCGGTCTACCTCAACAGAAATTGACGACGACCCCGCGACGTTGCACGAGCTGCAGGCTCGTCGAGAAGTGCTCACTGGCCTACGGCGTAAATACGGCGTCGACTTGGCGTCGGTCATCGAGTTCGGGGTTCAGGCTCAGGCCCGCCTCGACGAGATCCGCAACCATGCCGAGTTGGCCACCGAAGTCGCCAAGCGCATCGAACGACTGCAGGCCGAAACGGCCAGGGCTGCAGCAGAACTTTTGGCCGCACGACAAGAGACAGCTCCCAAACTTGGCAAGAAAGTTCAGGTCGAGCTGCGACGGCTCGCATTGCCAAAGGCACAGTTCGAAATCCATATCGACGGCGACGCAGGCCGCGACGTCGAGTTTGCTGTGTCGATGAACCCGGGTTCGCCGGTGTTGCCGGTAGCCAAGGTCGCATCCGGTGGTGAACTCTCGCGGATCATGCTGGCGTTGCAGCTTGTGGTCGGTGGCGACACCGAGTCGGTTATTTACGACGAGGTCGACGCTGGTGTTGGTGGCGAGGCCGCCCTGGCGATTGGTCAGGCACTGGCCGGCGTGGGCACCAATCATCAGGTCCTTGTCGTGACTCACCTGCCCCAGGTGGCTGCGTGCGCCGATCATCAGATCAACATCGTCAAGACGATCAAGGGAAAATCGACGGCGACCGAACTACACGATCTGGATGCCGAGGGCCGCATCGTCGAGCTCGCCCGCATGCTCTCGGGGTCACCCGACAGCGATAGGGCACGAGCCCACGCCGCCGAGCTATTGCAGTCACAAGCCTCGTAATGAACACGTGCAACGCTGCTGCCAGAAATTGTTCACGATGGCGCTCTAGGCTCCGCGCTCACACCCATTTACCGCGTTATGGTGATCTCCCGTGACGAAGCACATCTTCGTAACTGGCGGTGTCGCCAGTGCGCTCGGTAAAGGCCTAACAGCATCGTCCCTTGGGCGCTTGCTAAAGAATCGGGGCCTTCGGGTCACGATGCAGAAGCTCGACCCGTACATCAATGTCGACCCTGGCACGATGAACCCGTTTGAGCATGGCGAAGTTTTTGTAACCGAGGACGGGGGTGAGACCGACCTCGACCTGGGCCATTACGAACGGTTCATCGACGAGAACCTGTCCCGGGGATCAAATGCCACGACCGGCTCGATCTACTCGGCGGTTCTCGCGGCCGAACGGCGTGGTGACTATCTGGGCAAGACTGTCCAGGTCATCCCGCATGTGACCGACGAGATCAAGAGCCGGATTACTCGTTTGGCGAACGTCGACGTCGACGTCGTCATCACCGAGATCGGTGGCACGGTCGGCGACATCGAAATTCTTCCGTTCCTCGAAGCGATTCGCCAGATGCGTCTCGACGTGGGTCGGAACAACGTGTGTTATGTCCACGTGACGCTCGTGCCCTTCATCGGCCCAAGCGGCGAACAAAAGACCAAACCGACGCAACACTCGGTCACCGAACTTCGCAGCCGTGGTATCCAACCCGATGCAATTGTTTGTCGCAGCGAGGACCCCATCAGCGACTCACTCAAAGAGAAGATCTCGCGCTTGTGCGATGTCCCGGTCAACGCGGTAGTCAACGCTGCTGATGCCGAGAGCATCTACGAGATCCCTCTCGTGATGCATGACGAAGGCCTCGACCGAGCTGTCTGCGATCTACTGCAAATCGAAGGCGAGCCTGACCTAACCGCCTGGCGCGATCTTGTTGATCGGATACAAGGCTCTGAGCGGACCGTCAAGATCGGCCTTGTTGGCAAGTACGTCAGTTTGCCCGATGCCTACCTGTCGATCGTCGAATCCCTGAATCACGCTGGCTTTGAACGCGGCGTCAAGATCGACCTCGACTGGATACACGCCGAAGACGTCGAAGGCCTACTGGTCGCCACCAGACTCAAGGACCTCGATGGCGTCATCATCGCCCCTGGCTTTGGCGAGCGCGGTGTCGAGGGCAAGATCCGGGCCGCCAGCTACGCCCGTGAGAACAACATCCCTTGCCTGGGTATCTGCCTGGGCCTGCAGGTCATGGTCGTCGAATTTGCCCGCAACGAACTTGGTTTGCCATTAGCAAACTCATCAGAGTTCGACGTTGGCAACAAGCCAACGCCCGATCCCGTGATCCACCTGATGGACGAACAACGTAATG
>Ga0307985_10000710_pt1 | contig 19280 bp, 22 predicted proteins | sample EllFjometageno80_FD_203155 | JGI IMG/M metagenome (GOLD analysis project Ga0307985, IMG submission 203155) | Marine microbial communities from Ellis Fjord, Antarctic Ocean - #80 | ecosystem: Environmental > Aquatic > Marine > Unclassified | place: Southern Ocean | collected 2014-10-09 | reverse complement strand
ACCGTAGGCGTGAGGAAGAGCATGCAAAAGACCTAGCATTACTGGAAGCAAAGAAGGCCATAGGCCAAGAGACCGTACAGTCTGCAAAAGGCGTGTTCGCCTCTCTTTCATCTTCCATGGATCAAGGTACTGCGGCTCAAAAGGCGATGTTCGCTATAGAGAAGGTGCTGGCAATATCATCCATCCTAATCAATACAGAGAAAGCGGCGATAGCTGCGGCAGCAAATGACGCGGCGTTGGGCGGGTTCTTAGGGTTTATGGCATCTGCTTCTGCAGTAAAGGCAGTAGGTTATGCTTCTGCTGGTGTAGTTGCTGGTACTGCTCTAGCCTCATTTGAAGGCGGTGGTTTCACTGGTAACGGCATACGTGCTGGTGGCTTAGATGGTAAGGGCGGTAAGATCGCCATGGTTCACCCTAACGAGAAGATCATAGATATGGAGAAGGGCGGTGACGCTAGGGCAGTCAACGTCACATTCAACATACAGGCCAACGACACTAAAGGATTCGATCAACTATTAGCCTCTAGGCGTGGTACAATCGTTGGAATAATTAACCAAGCAATGAACAATCGCGGTAGAGCGGGAGTCGTTTAATGCCGTATCCAACTACACCTAAATTCACCGCTGCAGGCGTAGAGTCTTATGATCCTACATTAGTATCTGAAGCGATTAGTGGCCGTATCCAGAGCCGTAAAGTAGGCTCTCAGCAGTGGAAGTTTACTGCATCCTATGCGCCTCTCACTAGATCTGAGTTCGCTCCTGTTTGGGCCTTCTTGGCTAGCCAGAGGGGACGTCATGGTATATTCACTATCATATTGCCAGAGTTGAGTGCCTCTAGCGGGAACCCTAGTGGTACAGTTACTACTAGCGCAGCTCTTGTTGGCACATCTGCCGTCACGGTAGCGTCATTAACTGGCACCCTTAAGGCAGGAGACTTCTTTAAATTCTCAGGTCATGACAAAGTGTATATGCTTACTGCTGATAGAGCGGGTGCTGGATCAATTAGCTTCATACCTGAGCTAGTTAGTGCAGTAGGATCAGAGCAGCTTATCTACAACGATGTTCCATTCACTGTACGGATGGCAAACGATGTCCAATCCTATAAAGTGGGCAAGGAAATGCTATTCAGTAATGAAGTTGATCTTGTAGAGGCTATTTAATGAGTCGCGGCATTCACGCAGACGTAGTTACTGAGCTGGCTAAAGACGCCTTTAATATGGCTCATTTAATTACCATAGACTTCTCGACTCCCTTAAACCTAACAGATTACCGCCATGACTTGGTGGATAACTCTACCACGTATACTTCTAGTAGCTACCTCCTATCAATGGGAGATGTAAGTGAGTCAACTACAGTACAGGTAGGATCAATTAATATTGAGCTATCTGGTGTAGGCAGTGCTTACATAGCTATCCTGCTTAATGAAAACTACATAGACAGACGGGTAACCATAAAGCGTGTAGTTCTTAATGACTCAGGCGTAGTGATAGGCGACTCATTCATCTTGTACGATGGGCGTATAGACGGTTTTAATGTGGCAGACGATGGCAATAGTAGTAGGGTAGTGCTAGCTGTAGCGTCACACTGGGCTGACTTTGAGCGCATTTCTGGCAGGAGAACTAACGACAACTCTCAGCAAGCTGCTTTTAGCGGAGACAAAGGAATGGAGTTTGCTAGCCAAATAATAAAAGACGTTAAATGGGGGCGTAAATAATGCCTATGTTTTGGTGGTTCTTAGCGTCAATGGCGGTTTCTTATGTCATCGCTGACGAGATGGGGAAGGCAGCGAAACGTGCTGCTGAAGAAGCTAAAGGCGTACTCGCTAATAAAGATTCTAATATAGCTTCCATCCCAGTGATATACGGAGAGCGTAAGGTTGGTGGCACCCGTGTATTTATAGCTAACAGCGGAACAGATAATACGTATTTATATATCATACTTGTTCTTTGTGAGGGAGAAGTTAGCAGTATAGGTGATGTATACCTTGATGATGACCTAACTACGGAGAGTAAGTTTAGTGGACTCGTAACAGTGACTAAGTACTTAGGTACTGATAATCAAACTGCAGACCCTACATTCTTAGCCGCTAACATAGGCTGGACGGCAGCTCATAGACTTCAAGGGACTGCGTATTTAGCTGTTAGGCTTAAGTGGAGCACTGACGCATTCTCTTCAATACCAACTATTAATGCCATAGTTCAGGGAAAGAAAGTTTACACTGGTACTGCTGGAGCAACAGCTTATAGCTCTAACCCTGCATGGTGCTGGCGCGACTACATGACCAATACTCGGTATGGAAAGGGATTACCTGCAAGCTTTATTAACGATACCTTAGTATCAGCAGCAGCCACTAAGTGTGACTTCCTTGTAACGTCATACACTGGAGCATCATCCACTAGGCCAATATTTAGCTGTAATGCTGTAATAGATACGAATGTAAAGATCCTCGATAACGTCAAGGAGATACTTTCAGGTATGCGTGGCTTAATGCCGTACCAAGATGGTATGTATGGTCTGGTTATAGAAGACGCAGGCTCCTCAACATTTAGCTTTAACAAGGATAATATTATATCTGGGTTCACGCTTGCTAGTGAGTCAAAGAAGACAAGGTTTAACAAGGTAGTAGCAACATACACTAACCCGTTAGGAAACTGGCAAGAGGATCAGGTTCAATACCCTATTGCGGGATCTCAGTTTGATAGCCAGTACCTTACTGAAGACGGTAACACTGTATTAGAGAGTAGGATTATTCTTCCTACGATTACAGACAAGTACACTGCGTTAGATATCGCAGAGATTGTTCTGATGCGATCAAGGTCAGGTCTTGTAGTTAACTTCACAGCTACCAGCGAGGCTTTGAATGTAGTAGTTGGTCAGATTGTTGATGTTACTCATGACACCCCTAACTGGGCTAATAAGCCATTTAGAGTTACAGGGCTTGGACTATCAACTGAAGGAACTGTTTCCGTTGAGCTAATTGAGCACCAAGACAGCATCTACCCTTGGTCTCTTAAGACGCAAGCAGACGACATCCCAGACACTAACTTCCCTGATCCATTCTCAGCGGAAGAGCCTACTCCTGCAGGCATACTTGAGGAGCAATATAAAACTGTTAACTCAAAGGGCACCCAAACAAGAGCTATATTTAGCTGGACACCACCAAACGATGCGTTTGTTAGTGAGTATGAAGCTGAGTACAGGTTAAGGCCGCCAGGCGTAGCTGCTGGTGATTATACGTTCATTACTAAGACTAGCGCATTGTCAGCACGGATTGAGGACATTGTAGTGGGTACGTATGACTTTAGGGTTAGGTCGATTAATTCAATGGGAGTTAAGTCAGAATGGGCCGTTCTTAACCTCCAGGCTATAGCTGGATTGACTGCGCCTCCTAGTGATATTAATAACTTTAGTATACGAGCATTGGACGGGCAGGCACACATAAGCTGGTCTAGGATTACAGACATAGACGTTATTAATGGCGGGTTCGTTCGCATCCGTCACTCTAGGCTAGTAACTGGGGCTGCATGGAAGGATGGTCAGGATATTGGCGAAGCATTAGCAGGCACTCAAACTCACGTAGTACTACCTATGCTGGCAGGAACATACATGGCTAAAGCAGTTGATGAAGGTGGTCGGTTCAGCGTTAATGCTAAGTATTCAACTACTAGCGTTCCAAACATCATAGATTTCAATGCGGTCACGACAGTAACCGAGAACCCATCATTCACAGGGTCTAAAACTAATATGTTGGTCAATGGATCATCATTGCAACTTACAAATGTAGGCGGTAATGCTGGCATTATACAGTCTTCAGGTACTTACTACTTTAACGGTAGTGTAGATCTTGGTGGTGTTTATACCAGCAGAGTGACCTCTATACTCGAAACATCATCCTCTGTTATTACAGACACAATTGATTCTCGTCTTACTAATATAGACACATGGGATAACTTTGACGGTGAGCCAACAGATAAGCTTACGGTAACCTTAGAGCTTAGGATGACTGACGATAACCCATCATCATCACCTACTTGGTCAGTATGGGCACCATTCCTAGTAGGTGACTACTCGGCACGGGCTTACGAGTTTAGAGCCGTAGTTGTTAACGCAGACTCTAACTACAACGTAACGATATCAAAGCTATCAGTAACGGTTGATATGCCTGACAGGACAGAGAGAGCGGTTAATGTTGTAACAGCAACAGGCGGCACTGCAGTAACATTTGGTCATGCCTTCCACGCGATTCCTGCAGTAGGCATAACTATGCAGAACGGTATTAGCGGTGATTATTTCATAGTGACAGGTAATACTCGAAGCGGGTTTACGGTACAATGTAAAAATAGCGCCAACCAAGGCATATCAAAAACGATTAACTGGATTGCCACAAGTTACGGCAAAGAGGCAACATAATGGCTCAACATGATTTAGACATAGGTGACGATGCTGGCGGTGCTGTTAGGGCTGACATAAACTCAGTTTTAACTGCGTTGACCACTCTTAACTCGGGTAATACTGCGCCGCCTACTACTGATTCTTTCCAGTTATGGGCAGATACATCTACAAACCAGCTAAAGCAGCGCAACTCAGGTAATACTGGGTGGGTTCTTGTTGGTACTTTGGGATCAGTTAATATGGGGTTAGCTAAGTTAGCAAGCCCAACACTTACTGGGACGCCAATGGCACCAACTCCAGCGACAGCAGACAGCTCAACTAAGATAGCTACGACAGCTATGGTTCAGCTAGCAGCACAAGCTAAGGTTAACACTCATACAACTATTCACACTAACTTAAACGGTACCAGCACATCGGAACGAACTATTTATATTAATAACGGTTCCCCGTCCTCGCCAGTAGGTGGAACTCCAGCAACAGCCGATGGAGATGTGTGGTTTGAGTATTAAATCGAAGTCTGGCAACACATGGAGAACCGTTAAGCCTTGGGTTAAACGTAGTAGCTCATGGGTAGCTGTTCGTGTTGTCTGGGTTAAAGCTAGTGGCAACTGGAAGAAGTCATATGAATATGAATGGAATTACACCCTACCTAGTGGAGAGTTCACTAACTTTGACATTGATAACATATCTGGTATTGATAAGTACCATAATGTAAATATTACAATACCATCATCCACAACCTTAGTTGGTAGCACTACGAGTCAGTACGCCCTACGAACAGGATCAGGCTACGGTGGTACATTAAAGATCATTAATAACGGTAAGATCTTAGGCCGAGGTGGTAACGGTGGTAACGGTGGATCACCAAATCACGGCAACGGTTCAGCAGGCGGTGGTGGCGGTACAGCCATTCTAGTCGAGTCTAATGTTACGATTGATAATAATGGCACCATAGCAGGCGGTGGTGGCGGTGGTGGTGGCGGTGGCGCAGTTTACTATGACGCTCCTTGGTATGAGGATAATGATAGGGCTGGTGGCGGCGGCGGCGGTGGCGGCGCTCCATACGGTGCAGCAGGAAGTGGCGGAAGCTATAGCGGAAATAATGGATCTGCCGCAACATTAACAACTTATGGAAACGGTGGATTCATTAGGCGAGCTGATGCATCGTGGGGTGGTTATGGTGGTCATGGTGGGGCTTATTCTTCAAATGGCGGTGGTGGCAGTGGCCCTAGTGGTTATGTAACGAACCCACGAAGCACAGGAGGAAGTTATGGGCCAGCGGGTAGTGCATACATTAAATCAGGCAGCTTTACAGTAACGCAGGTATAAACCGCCTGTGAAATAGATTTAGAGAAATGGTAATGCCTAATATGGTATTATTAATTAAATTAAACGGAAGGATGAACACATGAGCGAATTATCGAATCACCTAGAAAATAAGTTTCTAGACATTACCTTGAAAGGAGCCACTGCTTATAACGTAGCTACTCCATACTTGGCATTATTTAGCACCGACCCTACTGACGCAGGAAGCGGTACTGAGTGTAGCTGGACTAACTATGCGCGACAGTCTATGACCTTTGGAACTATTTCCAACGGCACTGTATCGTCTACTGGAACTATTGCGTTCCCAGCAGTAGTTGGAGCTAACGTAACTATTACGCATATCGGTATCTATGATGCGTCTAGTACAGGTAACTTGCTTTACCATACTCCGCTTGATCTTGCTAAGACCTTATCAGTAGACGATGTAATGTCTGTTGCTTCTGGCGGTATCTCGGTAACATTGAGCTAGCATGAACTTTGCTGCACTTAACAGTTACGCCCTTGGGGGTTATCCACAACTATCGTTAGTCTATTTAGACGCGGCAGTTAATGGTGCGTGTACTGTTAGTGCTCTTGGTCATCGTGAGTTAGAAGTTGAGGGGTCAATTACTGGCACCTCTGTAGCTCAGGCAGTAGGTATAAGGGAAGTTAAGCCAACGGCTCAGATGTCTGTCAGCGGTGTTGTCACTTCAAGTGGTTACACTAAGGCGGTATCTGGTGCTGATATTAGTGGCACATCTTCTGTTAGCTCTGAAGGTTACGCATTAAGCTATGCGAGTGCTGCCGTTGATGTATACGGGGCTACAGTAACCTCTGGGTCTAATAGGTCTTTTGCTACTGCATCAGTGTCCGTAACAGCCTCTATGAGTGCTGAAGGGTATTCAGCAAGCGTTGCAACAGCCAGTATTTCTGGTATTGGTAGTATTGAGCCTACAGTCTATAAAAAGGCTTACAGTTCATCATCTATCGTATCTAATGCTTATGCGAGTGCTGAAGGGCATTCAATAAGCTATGTAGACGCGCACGTTGAAGTATATGGAGCTACAGTAACTTCTGGCTTGAATAGAGCCTTTGTAACTGCATCTGTTAATTCAGTATCCTCCGTCAATGCGGAAGGTTATTCGGTAAGCGTACCAACGGCTAGTGTATCTGTTGCTGGCAGTATTGAGTCCACAGTTTATAGTGAGGCGTATGTATCTGGATCTATTTCAGGTAACCTATCTGCCGCAGCTACAGGCTACTCAAATAGCTATGTTGATGCTGATGTAAGTGGTTATGCTAGTGTTAGTTCCACGGGTTATCGCGTAGCTTATAGCTCACCTTCAATCGGTGTCACTGGCTTAGTTAATGCTGACGGATATTCATTTGCTGTTTCATCTGCAAGCGTAGAAGCATCTGCAAGCGTTTTATCTGTTGGCATAAGGAATGTATTCCTAACGTCAGACATATCGGCAGCGGCTTCTATTGGCGCACAGGTTAAGACGACTGCATGGGTTTCTGGCGACATCACTTCTAGTGGTAATGTTAGCTCTACAGTTATGACTACAGCCTATGTGAATGCAGATGTTGATGTCTACGGTGCTACCGTATCGGCTGGATATAATCGAGCCTACATTATTGCTAGAGTGGCTGTTGATGCTGAAACACTGGCACAAGCTAAAGTCACTGCATATATTGACGCAGCTTCCTTTAGTACGGCATTAGTTAGCTCAACTGGTTTCGCCTATAGGGTAGCAAGTGGGCAAATAGCAGGCGCTTCCCATATTACAGGCATGCCTACCCGATTAGCGGGTATGAAATCATTTGTTAATGTATCAGCCGAAGCCCAGGGCTATGCTACTAAGATAGCCTACTCTAGCGGGTCAGTTTCTGCCTCCACTTCTGTAGACTCGTCTGTATTTAAAGCCGTTCCCATAAATAGGCAAATCTCTGCGTCTGCAAATATAACGGCTACAGTGTTCAATGTCGCTATGGTTTATGGTTTAATCACTGTATCTTCTGATATGTCTGGATACGGTATAAGACTTGTAGATCTAGACGCTGATGTACAGGGAACCACAGAAGTATCTCCTACTTTCGTCCTTATTAATGACCATTTACCAGTACCATTCCGTAGAGTTGTTGTTGCCTTACAAGACAATAGAACTATACTAACTAAGAACCTACGTACTATTTATATAGATTCTGATAATAGAACTATACTCACTAAGAACCTACGTACTATTTATATAGATTCTGATAATAGAACAATGAAAGTTGAATTGAAAAGGGCCGCATAATGAATATTTTTAGCCAACAGCCTGCCGATATATTAGACTACGGAGTTGACCTGACTAAGTGGCTTGTTACAGGCGATACAGTAATTTCATCTACTGTTTCAGTATCACCTTCAGGGTTAGACGCTGTGGTTACACAAGGTACCACAAGCCAGCCAAAGGCATGGATAAGCGGCGGTGTAGATGATACAGAGTATCAGGTTACGCTAACGGTTATTACTAACGGTGGACGTAAGAAAGAGTTTGAGTTCAAAATAGCGGTGGTAGAAATATGAGTTTCGTTAATAATGTAAAGACTTCCCTTCACGCCGCTCTAACCAATAGTGCAACTAGCGTGTTGGTTGTTAAGTCTACCAGCCCATTTAATGACCCCCCAACAAGCGGCAATATTACGCTTATGGATAGCTTAAGTAACCCCAGCAAAATTGAGGTTATTTCTTACACGGGTCGGACAGATAATAGTACATACTGGACTTTAACTGGAGCTACTCGCGGGGTAGAATCTTCTACTGCATCATCTTTTTCTGTTGGCGCTTATGCTATCCAAACATGGACGGCAGGTGATGCTACAGCAGCGGTAATTGACACCACATACTCTGTTGGAGATGGTGGTTTAACTACTAATGACTTTACTAATGCTGACCATTCTAAGTTAAACGCTATAGAGGCTAGTGCAGATGTAACTGATACAGCTAATGTTGTTTCATCGTTAACAGCAGGTACAAACGTAGCTATAGCAGTTGATGGCACTATATCTTCTACGGATACTGATACTACCTATTCAGTAGGTGATGGTGGCTTAACTCAACAGAACTTCACTACCACGCTAAAAGATAAGCTAGATGACATTGAAGCAAGCGCCACCGCAGATCAAAATAAAGCAGACATTGATTCTTTAGGGATAAATGCTACCCATGTATCAGGATTTACTGTAGGTAAGTCTGTACCTTCTAATGCAGTGTTTACGGATGCTAACACCACCTACACATCATCAGATTTCACCCATGATGACTTAACTGGATTTGTAGCTAATGAGCACCTTGATTGGACTACTGATCGAGGCGCTAACAATATCCACCTAAGTAACCTGCCTGCGACTGCATTAACAACCGTTAAAACAGCAGTAAGCCAAGTGGCACAATTAGCTCTAACAACAGAAGAGGGTGATGTTGTTGTACGTTCAGATGAAAGCAAAACGTACATGCACAATGGTGGCGTTGCTGGAACTATGGCAGATTTCACATTGTTAGCCACTCCTACAGACTCAGTGACAAGTGTAAACGGTGCAAATGGTGTTGTCGTGCTTACCCATGATGGGTTCTCAGACTTTGTGGCTGACGAACATCTTGATTGGACAGCAGACCAAGGCGCTAAAAATATACATGCCAATAACTATACGGATAATAATGACAATACTGAGTACACGGCAGGTACAGGTCTATCATTAAGCAGCACTGTGTTCTCTAACTCCGCACCTAACGTATCAACCAACTTGAGCAAGACCGCTACGGTTACTAATGTCACGGTTAATAGTTCAGACGGTACTAACGTGGCGCTTGGTGCAGCTTCAACTACAGTTGCGGGTGTTATGACTAAGGCTTTATATGATAACGTCATAGTAAACAATGCTAAGGTTTCAGACATAAACCATAACGTATCAACCAATCTATCCACTACGCACAATGCTAGTACTGTTGTGATTAATAGCTCTGACGGTAATAATGCTACAATTAATGCAGCAACAGCAACAACCGCTGGCATTATGTCAGAGGCTATATTTGATCAGCATGAACTAAATAATGCCAAAGAAACTGACGTTAACCATAACGTAACTACTAACTTATCAACAGCTACAGCAGCCACCACAGTAACCGTCAATAGTTCTGACGGTACTAATGCAGTCCTACCAGCAGCCACTACTACGGTTGCAGGTGTCCAGACAGGGGCTGATAAGTTAAAGCTAGACGGTATCGCAACAAACGCTACAGCTAATGTAGGTGATATCACTGGTGTAGCAACAACATCTCCAATAACAGGAGGCGGTACTTCTGGTTCGGTGACTATAACTCACTCAGACGCAGCAGGTAATAAGCACATACCCACAGCGGGGGCAGCAGGCCAGTTCCTAAAGTATTCTTCCTCTGGTACTGCGGTATGGGCCACCCCCTCTTATATACCCAACACTAACACCGAATACACAGCTAGTAGTGGAATTACCTTAACAGGTACCAACTTCACTAACGCCGCTCCTAACGTATCAACCAATTTAAGTAAAACCACTACAGCATCTAATGTCACAGTGAATAGTTCTGATGGTAATAACATAGCTCTTGGCGCGGCTTCCGCTACAGTTGCGGGTGTTATGACTAAGGCAATGTTTGATCAGCATGTATTAAACAATGCTAAGGTATCAGACATTAACCATAACGAGACCCATACAGGTGAAGTTACTGGGGCAACGGCATTAACTATAACGGATGATGTTGTAGATGAAGCCAACCTTAAAGTATCTAATGCGCCAACAGACGGTTACATGCTTACCGCACAAAGTGCAAATACTGGTGGATTAACCTGGGCTGCGGCACCAACGCAACGCGGTATAGATGATATACCTGTTGAAGGAGAAACAGCAGAAAGTATTACCTCAAACTGGGCTTTTGACCACGCGGCTAGTTCAAATGCGCATCCACGGGATACACGCAACCAATTAGCAGGTACGTATAATAATTATCTCCACCCTAACCATAGTGGCGATGTAGTATCTGCTGCTGATGGTGCCATGACTATTCAGACTGATGCAGTAGACATAGCTATGTTATCTGCAACAGGTACAGCAGGTTCTACTACATTCCTACGCGGTGACAACACATGGGCTACTGCAGGATCTACGAGTGCTAGTGATTTAACTTCAGGAACTTTAGCAGATGCTAGATTCCCAGCTACGTTACCTGCTATTAGTGGTGCTAACTTAACCAACCTACCTGCTGATTCTACTAAGCTACCCCTAGCTGGTGGCACGATGTCAGGGGATATAGGCTTAACTGGATCTGGTACAAAGTTAGACAGCTCTGGCGGTATATACGCAGACCTTGGTGGTAACGTAAACCACACATTCGATATTAAAAATACTACTACAGCTACCAATAGTGCAGCAAATATACTAACCCTAGAACATTATACAAGCGGTAATCCAGTTGCAGGATTTGGTGCTGCAGTAGAATTTAGAGGTGAGAACCCACAGCATGGTACATCAATATATGGCTCTGTTGCTGGCGTATGGGAAGGTGCTTCAAGTAATCCAAGTGGTGGTGCATTAGTATTCAGCACTGATGGTTACAGTGGTGGTAACACGGAAAGAATGCGAATCAAATCAACTGGTGAGGCGTTATTTGCTAGCACTATAACATGGTCTGGTGGCGGTTCAGCTAACGCTAATACAGCTTATACGCATTCACAAGCTGCTCATGCTCCGTCTAACGCAAACTATTATAGTCACCCCAATCATAGTGGGGATGTAGTCTCTGCATCTGATGGTGCCATGACCATTCAGACTGATGCGGTAGACATTGCAATGTTATCTGCAACAGGCACAGCAAGTTCTACTACGTTCTTACGTGGTGATAATACTTGGGTAACTCCTACAGATACGGACACAGACACAGTTTACGTACACCCTAACCATAGTGGTGATGTGGTTTCTACAGCAGATGGGGCTACAGTAATACAAGTTGATGCAGTAGATATACCTATGCTTAGTGCCACAGGAACAGCAGGTTCTACTACATTCCTAAGAGGTGATAATACTTGGACAGCTCTTTCAATTGATGGATTATCTGATGGCTATAGTGCTGGCAACTCTATTGGTTTAGGTGATAGTGCATTAAATGTTGACGATGGTACAAATAACACAAATATTGCAATTGGTTCATCAACATTGTTGATAAATACAACTGGCACCAAGAATATAGCTATTGGCGAAGACGCCTTAGTGACAAATGTGTACCATAGTGGAAGCGTTGCAATCGGCTATAAAGCTCTAACACTAAATAGGGCACATAATAACACTGCGATTGGCGTAGAAGCGTTGGCAACTAATGCTACGGGGGGGTCAAGCGTTGCCGTTGGTTATCAGGCTTTAAACTTAAATACTAACGGAAGTCAAAACGTATCAGTCGGCGCGTTTTCAATGAAATATAGCGTGAGTGGGGGTAGCAATACTGCACTAGGTTCTGAATCATTATATGTAAATAATGGCGGTTATAATAACGTGGCGGCTGGCAAGAGGGCCATGTATGACAATATTGGCGGAACTGGCAATGTTGCTTTGGGAGCATACTCTTTAGGCAATAATACCGAAGGCGATAACAATATTTCAATTGGTCTTTATTCATCACTATTAGGTAGTACAGGTGATTTGAATATTGCCATTGGCAAAAGCTCATTACAAAGTAATTCATCAGGGTCTGGAAATATAGCGTTAGGCACTTACGCTGGTAAATTGCTTGAAGCATCCAACAATACAGTTATTGGTGAGCTTGATGGAACTGCAATAATGACGGACACCGTTCTTATTGGAGCAGGTTCCACTGAGAGGATTAAGGTTACATCAGCAGGACTATTTATTAATGAATCTACAACAGCATTAGTTGCAGCTCCATCATTAGGAACAGCCTCAGTTATACGAACTAACGCCAACACTATATCTGAGAATATAACTATACCTTCTGGCACTAACGGCATGAGCGCAGGGCCGATAACTATAGCAGACGGCTATACGGTAACAGTTACAGGCACATGGAGTATTGTATAATGAGTACATTAGAACTAAAGGAGTTATCAGCCCCATCGGGCTTTGACTTGAAGATTGCAGCAGGTAAGACTTTGGACTTGAATAGTCAGGGTACAGTCATACTCCCTACAATACCTACGGGAAAATTACCCACAATACCTACGGGAAAATTACCCACAATACCTTATGATAAACTGCCCACAGGTACAGTTATTAAGGTTTTATTCAACACTTACAGTACATCTTTCTCTACCACCGCCACCACTTGGATTGATACTGGGCTAACTATTACAATGACGCCTGAGTCTACTACCAGTAAGGTTTTAGTTGAGTGGAACCAGCACGTATATTTTGCCACTTCCACCAGTGTTTGGGAGGGCTTTAAATTTAGGTTACTTAGGGATGGTGTAGCCGTATGGACAGATGGGTACGCCATAGCACATGCAAAGTACCAAGGTAATACAATGGATAAAAGAAGTGACTCTTGGCTTGATAGCCCTAACACTACTTCCAGCATTACTTATTCAGTTCAGGTAGATCCTTACTCTACTGCCAATCACACCTTTAACCACGGTGGAACCACATCTCAAATCAAAGCAATGGAGATAGTAGGATGACATCTAAACTAAAAACAGACGTTCTTGAGACAGTCTCTGGCTCTGGCACGATAGCATTGAATAGTCAGTTAAGTGGCACGACTTACGAAAGTATGGCTGCGGGTAGTGTGATTCAGGTAGTTCAGACTTACGCTGCTGCTACATCAGCAATAGAAACAACATCTTCATCAGACGTAGCATCAGGGGTAAGTGCCACCATAACCCCAAAATACACCAACTCATTGATACTAATATCATTTTCTTTATCAATGTCTCAAGGGGCTACTGCGGGAGCTGCAATGAGAGCTAGGATGTATTTGAATGGTGCTGTTATGGCAGGCTCTAGCATCTACCAGATAGGTTATAACTATAATGCGACAAACCAATACTCACCAATTGTCTTCAATGGGAGCCATACAGCTACATCCCTAGCCTCTTTAACATTTGCACCATACTTTAATTCAACAACATCAGGTTCAATGGTGAGATTTGCGCATACTTCAGCATCCTACGCATTAACCCTTACGGAGATCAAACAATGATTAATACAGTAGATAAAGCAGCAGCACTACAATCACTCACTCCGTCAGCCCAATGGGTACTCCGAGGTGACGTTATTGAGTGGCTAGATACCATTCAAGCACAACCAACTGACTCAGCTATCGCAGCTAAGATTGTTGAACTACAAGCAGCCCATGATGCACTAGCTTACTCTCGTGCCCGTCAAGAAGCCTACCCCAGTATCCAAGATTGCATTCATGCTTTGCTTGATGGTGGCGCTACGTTGACTGACCTACAAGCACTACGCACAGCGGTTAAAGCTGCTAATCCAAAGGGGTAGTGAGATATGACTACAACTATAAGTGGTACTACGGGCATAGATAAGGTTACACCAGAACTGGATGCTACTATTAGGCGTGGCCGTAAGAACATTCTTATCAATGGTGCTATGACAGTGGCGCAGCGAGGTACTAGCTTTACTGGGATAAGTACAGCGACATATACACTTGATAGAGTGCAGGTAGCCGTCTCTGGAACTTTTGGCGAATTATCTATTACGGCGGAGAAGTCAAGTGATGCACCAGACGGTTTCTCTAATTCACTTAAACTAACTACAGCCACAGCAGAGGCTTCTTTGGCAGCCAATGAGAGGCTATTTTTAGGGTTCTATAGTGAAGGGCAAGACGTACAAAATTGGGCTACTGGTACTTCAAATGCTAGTGCAGTTACCATGTCGTTTTGGGTTAAAAGTTCAGTCGTGGGAACCTATGCTCTTTATGCTTATGGTTATACGGGTAATGCGATCGAGAGTCACTCTATTACAGTTGATTTAGCTAATACTTGGGAAAAGAAGGCCGTGACTTTCTCCGCTAACACTGCCACTGCTCTATTTGCTAATAACGCAACAAGGCAACTTGAGGTGGGTTTAGTATTAAGTGCTGGTTCTGACTTTAAGGGGGCATCCGCAGATACATGGTCAGCATATTCGACCACTAATTTAGCTAATGCCCAGACAACAGATATAGCATCCACCCTGAATGCAACATTCCAACTCACAGGATTACAACTAGAACTAGGCTCCGTAGCCACTGACTTTGAACACCGTAGTTATGCTGAAGAGTTGGCGTTGTGTCAGCGGTATTATGAGAAGAGTTATAATCAAATTGATGCCCCAGCTACGTCTAGTGCTGTCGGGAAAGGATCAGCCAGTTCCTATACAGGGTCAAGCTCCAATAGATTTTTTGTAGGCACGTCTTTGTTTTGTGTAGCAAAGAGGGCTACACCTACCGTTACCATATACTCCAGTTTAGGGACGGCAAATAGAATATCCGCATACGACTCCTCCGCTACCGAATTAACTGTTTCGTCTATTTCGGAGGAGGGCGAATCTTCATTAGGAATGTATATTCAAACAAGTAGTGGTGATAATACGCGGCCTTATACATTCCATTTCACAGCAGAGGCAGAACTATGATTAATTCAACAGAATGGATAACCTCATGCAAACTAAGCGGTGACGGCTACCTAGTAAACGACTCTAAGCATGTACCTAACGACCCAGCTAACCGAGACTGCGCTGATGTACTCGCATGGATAGCAGAAGGTAACACGCCTGCTCCTGAGTTTACTGATGCAGAGATAGCAGCTAATGCTCAGTCTTTGGTTAATTCAGAGTCGCTTGAGTATCTAAATTCAACAGATTGGTACGTCACACGCTTTACCGAATCAGGTGTAGCGGTGCCAGCCGATGTGACTACAGCGCGTACAGCAGCTAGATTAGCCATTGTGGTCTAGCATCCCTGAAATCTACCCAGCATTACCTACAGTGGCCTCACAAGCTCCAGTAGGTAGTGTATTGGTGGTAGAGCCGCAAGTGGTGCGAGAGGTTGAGTCTATACCTATACAGCAACCAAAAGGCCCGTATGAAGTCACCACTTACTCTCGGAGATTATGGATATGCTAGCAGAACTTGCTATAGCAAATGCGGCCTTCAAGGTTATTAAAACCACCCTAAATAACGGTGGTGAGTTAATTTCAGCAGGTAAAGCAGTAGCTGAATATTTTGGTGCTGAGAAAGCGATAGCCAAGCAAGTTGAAGCTGGAACTGGCAATGTACTGGAGGCATTCCAAGCTAAAGAGCAGCTAAGGATACAGGAAGAGGAATTGAAGTTCATGCTCAATAAGAGCCGCCTGCAAGGGTATAGTGACTTCTTGGCCTTTAAACAGCAATATACTAGGGACTTACGCGAGGCTGAAAAAGAAAAGGCTCGCAAGAAATATAAGCGCAGGCAGGCTTTTGAGGACAACTTAACAAGCGCAATAAAGGCTGGTATGATACTACTATCTATAATGGCTGCTCTATTTGGGGTCGCATGGTACTTGAGATGATGAACATGGAAGAACAAACACTTATTAACCTCGTTATCATGGGCGGTATGACAGTAGCTGGCTGGTTCCTTAGATCAATGTGGGAAGCTATACGCGAGGTCGAGAAGGACTTGCCGAGAAATTATATCAGGCGTGAAGACTACCGTGATGATATGCACGAAATCAAGAAGATGCTTGGCGCTATATTTGATAAACTGGATAACAAGGCTGATAAATAATGTTCAAACTAGGCAAGAACAGTATTATTAACTTAACAGGCGTAGATGGTAGACTCGTTGAAATTGCAGACCTCGCCATCAAAATTACTAATATTGATTTCGGTATCCCTTCTACTGGCGGCTTGCGCACCACTGAAGATCAAGCCAAACTGTTCACAGACGGAAAGTCTAAAGCAGACGGAGTTAATAATAAGTCGTACCATCAATCAGGCAAAGCCGTTGATCTGTATGCTTACGTTGACGGGAAAGCTTCGTGGGACAAACTCCATCTAGCCCTATGCGCAACAGCAATGCTTCAAGCAGCAGCTCAGTTAGGTTATAAGCTCAAGTGGGGCGGTAACTGGAAGAGTTGGCAAGACATGCCACACTTTGAGCTGGAAGACTAATATGCTGGCAGATAAACTAAATGAACTACGCATAGTGCCTCGCGCTATGTTAATAATGTACATGCTAGTTTTCTACCAAGTGGTTCAATGGTTTATGGCCTTACCTAATCCTAACATGGCACAAGCTGGTCTAGTGTCGGTGATTACTGGTGCAGGAGCTGCATGGTTTGGTTTATACGTTAGTTCAGGAGGCAAGAAATAATGTGGGGACTACTACTTAAAGCAGTGCCTGGTGTGATTAGTTCTGTTGTTGGGGTGTTCACTAAAAAAGAACAAACAAAGCAGCTCAAAGCCACAGCAGAAACTAAGCTATCTCATGCCAAACTAAATGGTGCAACCAGTATAACCTTGTCTGATTCTGAATGGGAATCAATCATGGCTTCCAATATGAATGGCTCATGGAAAGATGAGTATGTGACCATAGTGGTTACACTACCATTTCCTATGTTGATTGCTGGTGGCGTACTGCTAGCATTCACTGGTGATGATAGACTGATGATAGGCACTGTTGATGGCATTAGTGCCCTTACAGCAGCAGGGGTGGATGTAGGGTTTATGATGACTGCCGTTATTACAGCAGCCGTGGGCCTCAAGGTGTGGCGAGCTAAGTAGTATTAAGCTGTATTTTTAGGTGGTTAAGACGCTCTGTATAATACTCTGCAAACTTACTACCACCAGTTAAGGCTTTTTCATACGTTGCCATTTAGTGCTTGATATCATCTATCTTGCGCGTTCTGTCTATCTTCTCTTTAAGTGTCATTTAATGCCTCTTTAATTAGTTGGTCTCGTCTAGTCTGGACAGCACTATAAAGGTTATTCGTCTGGATAGCACTACCGCATGAGTTAGCTGACCTACCAAGGGTTACGCCGCATACTTTATAGGTAACACCAATAGCTCTCAAGTTAACCAGTATGGATAGATCCTTCTTGGCCCAGAATACAGTTTCACGGGATACAGTCTTAACTACAGGGCCGCGCTTACCACTACCAAAACTAAATGCAGTCTTGATCACCTTAGCTACAGCAGCAGTGGCCTTCTCTGGCTTAAGGTAATCGTAGTTCTCTGCTATCTTAGACTTAAATATGATACTCATAGTTTACTTCTCCTTATTCGTATTTAATTGTGATGGTGTCTGTTGGGTCAAGGGATATGTATTGCCCATTGATGTTAAGGACGATTCTCTGACCCTTGGGTTTAGATTCAGGCCAATCTTCAATTACAGTGCTAGGGCTAATGCCCTGCTTAACGCGGTCTTTAGGGCGAGTATCTTCGCCAACTGGAGGCTTGGTAAATGCTGTACTCCATCCGTCACGGTATTTCTCTGTGGCTGGCTTGGTGATTAATGAGTCACCTGTGATGTCATTCTTAGTTGCCATTAGTAGGACTCCCCTTCATTCGTTAGGTGAGCTGCTATAACCTCGGAGTCAAAGTTAGACTTAAACGTATTCCATAGTACCTCTATGGCGTACTCTTTAGCTTCATCATTGCCAATCACTAGCATTGAAATAATAGTATCCTTGCACTCCTCATCGATATCTTCAAGAAGCTCATATATTTCAAATAGTTCATTACATATATAAACGCTGCTTGTGCTACGCAACTCGTAGAACAAATCATCCTGGGCTTCTAGGATATCCTGATCACTATAGTCTGGGTTAGACCTTTTCATATAACTCTCCAATTAATTTACTACACCTATATTATAGACAAATCAACAACATTACAATACATACTTGTCTAATTAGCTATACCGTACTGTTGACTAATTGATCCCATAACTGCTAAAATACTTTGGCACTATAAGTAATTAGGAGCATTAAGTATGAGTATATATGAAGAACTAAGAAGGGTTCAACGAGAACTAAAGGCACCTAAAGGTAAGGTGAGTAAGTTCGGTGGATTCAACTATAGGAGTGCCGAAGATATCCTATTAGCGGTCAAACCTTTGTTAGGTGATCTGGTATTACTACTTAACGATGAAATCGTATTTAGTGGAATATTAGAGGACGAGTTAGTAGGTAGTGGGGATAAGATGGTTAAGCTTCAGACCCAGCGCACTTACATTAAGGCTACTGCCACTCTAACGGATGGTAAGGAGTCCATAGTTACATCGGCGTATGCCCGTGAAGCAGCAGTGAAGAAGGGTCAAGATCCAGCGATGGGTTCTGGCTCATGTAGTTCCTACGCACGTAAGTATTGTTTGAACGGCCTGTTCGCAATCGATGAATCTGAAATGGACATCGATAACGATTACCAAGTCGCAGCACATAATAAGGGTGCGGACATTGAGGTCGAAGTCGGTACCGATATGACGTTAGAGGGTATGGCTGGTAAGGTATCTGAGCCACCTAAGAAGAAGCGTATTGATAAGGCGCTTATGCAGGAAGTAGTAATCGGACTTGTGGCTA
>Ga0307985_10000709_pt1 | contig 19281 bp, 23 predicted proteins | sample EllFjometageno80_FD_203155 | JGI IMG/M metagenome (GOLD analysis project Ga0307985, IMG submission 203155) | Marine microbial communities from Ellis Fjord, Antarctic Ocean - #80 | ecosystem: Environmental > Aquatic > Marine > Unclassified | place: Southern Ocean | collected 2014-10-09 | reverse complement strand
CACCGCTTGAAAATGCTCGCTTAACAATCCTAGCAGCCTCAATAGATATGCCAAATGTCTTTGCGACTAGCTTAGTGTCAGTTTCTAGCACACGCTTAATCACATCACCGAATACTGGCATAGAAGCGCCAAGGATTCCTGCTGGAGCAGCGCCCCACATTGCACCAGTTCTAGCTGACTTAGCCCTGTTTGCATAACTACCCTGACCTTCGCCAAAACCGTATATAGCGCCCTCAGTACCACCAGCAGCAATACCCGTGAATAGTCCACGGATTATCTTCTGTCCCCTAGTAATACCTGCTACAGCCGCTGTTGGCCCCCACTTACTTAGCGAGGCTGCAATACCTACAGGCAGCGATGTAACGACAGCGCCAATAGTTTGTAGTGCAATACTCTCAGCAGGATTCTCAGCGTCCATAGCTCCAGATACGGAACGTACCTTATTACCTAATTCTGGGCTAATAGCTTGTGCGGCTTCGTCAATATACGAACCTAGTCCAAATGTACCTTCAGCACCCTTTAGGAACCTAGCTGCTACAGGTGACTGCCCAATAATTTCTTGATTGCGTTGTGATACTGCTTGATCGGTAGGTTGAACAAAGTCCTCACCACCGCTTTCACGAATAATTCTCTTTACGTCATCTTGATTTGTGGTGCTGTAATCTGGTGAAGAATATCCGACCTTACCACCGCCCATGCGGTAGAACTTACCACCTTCTGCGGTAGTTTTAATGATACTTCCTACAGCCTCGCCAGTAGCAGCATCTTTTGGTGCGCTATCTGCATTGAATCCAACACCACCAGAGTCTGAAACATACACCCCTGCCGAATCCATATCAGCTAAAAACCTAACCTCATCATCACTAAACATAGGTTGACCGTTAGCGTTACTTCCAGAGAAGTCACCATTGTTCCATGCAATAACTTGCTCGTTTGTTAACTCACTAACTGAATTCATTATTACAGCCCTCGGTTTTTCAATTCTTGCTGTGCTGGTGTTAATACCTTAGCGTTAGGGTTGTTGCCGTCTTTGTAGCCGTGGTTCTGGATAAATGTAGAGTACCTCATTCCATTAGTTAAGCTACGGGCCTTACTGTAAAGTGAATTCTTCATCTTGGTTTGAGCAGCAATCTTAGAGTCTATCCACTTAATTAGCTCTGGGCCTTGTAAGTCTTGCGGAAAGCCAGTCTCCATTGCTAGCTTTAACTCACCTTCACTTAACGCACCGAATGTAGCTGTACTAATAACAGCGATACCAAGACGGTTGGATATGGCTCTAAATTCAGAAGTTGCCGCATCAAATGATGGTATCCACTTCTGCATAATACCAGTGCTTGCTCCACCTTCTACAACCATTTTCTTAGCGTTCTCAAGCTCTCTAATTACTGATTGCATAGCCTCCATTTGACCAAATGCCTGCTGACCAACTTCTTGAGCTTTCTGAATATCCTGAAGTTTGATGTTTGCATCATTCTCCATAGTTATCTGGCCCTGCGGAGTTTGTGCAAAAGCGCCCTCAACATCAATTCTTTCAGACTTGCCTGAGTTTGGGTCAGACTTAACAATGTACTGCTGGCCTGTCTTTATATCTGTTTGAATGCCACTAAACTTAGGCATAAATCCAACGCCCATCTTGGCTTTCAAGAAGTCAGTGGTAATAGACTTAGCTAGGTCTGGGTTAGTTCTAGCTATTGCCAAAACCTCTTCAGATACGCCTGCCTGTCTCAGAGCTGCGAAAGTCGAATTACTTTGAGCGGTAGCTGCCTCATTCTTTGCTTTAAGAGCTATAGCGTCACGTTGACGATCAATACCTTTCTGCTGACTGTCGTAGAATCCAGCATCCGCATTCGGTCGCATAGTCATACTGCCAAACATCTGACTAAGCCCTAACCACTTCTCTCGAGCAGCTAAAGGGTCTTCAGATTCACTAACATTAGTTGTGATTGCGTCTAAAATTCCCATCATATACCCCTTAAAATATGCCTAAGCCTTTAGCACTAGCGCCCATTTTCAAATAATCCATTAAGCCCAACTCATTAGACGCTGTTACGCTACCTTGTGCTGGAGCTCCACCAACTGCTGCAAGTAATGCCTGTAAGCTATTAGCTGGTGCGCCAGTGTAGCCAGCGTACTGACCTTTAGCATCGTTAATTAACTGCTGCTGTAGTGCCTGTTGCTGTGCGCCCTGCTGATTCATATTACTTTGGATAGTCTGCCCCATGCCGAAGCCTAGATTAGATATATTGCCTAGCTGATTAGCTGCGTTTAGACGCTGCGTAGAGCCTGATAGACCAGCATTCTGATTAGCAATGCTAGCTTGTCGTGCCATGTCTTGTGCGTTCTGGTAGCCAGTTTGACGTAGTCCTGAAGCTGTACGAGCTGCTTGGTCTGCAAATGCTCGGTTAGTCTCTGATTCTGCAATACCATGTCGTGCGCCACCAAAGGCATTAGCTGCTCCTGCTTGTGCGCCACCTGTATTCTGTGCCATCAAACGGCTACGTTCTAGGTCAGACAACGACTGTTGAACAACTTGGTTTTCGTATGGATTAGTGTACTGCTCTAAGTTAGCTTGGCTAGGTGCGCCAATTGCCATAGGTTTGTAACCCAACTCAGCACCTGTAGCGTTCATAGAGTCTTGTAAGCCCTGAGATGCTGCGGTGTTTACGTTAAATGGTTGTGGCTGAGGGGATGTAGCACCAAAACCTTCAGGAATCATTGACCTATCCAATCCTAGAGATGGTTGGTTTGAATACATTGCTGGTGGTGGCATACTGCCGTCAGGCAGAGGTTGTCCATGACGCATACCGTCACCAACACCGCTAATTCTAGGGTCGGGTGAATTTGGCTGTGGGCCTTTACCTGTAAAATTTCTTGGTACTTGTGCGTTGCCGCCTGCTGGTGCTGCCATGATCTTATTCCTTACTATGTAATTAGTGGATTATCTACCGCTGCCGCCAGAAATTCCGCCATATCCATCTCTAGCAGCTTTACCGCCACCACTATAAGTGCTGCCGCCAGACGGCTTATCCCTGCCTCCACCGCCATAATATACTGATGCCTGAGACGCAAGTGCTGCCTGCTGTTGTGCATAAGCTACCTGTGCCGCTTTCTCATTAGCCATTCGCACTGCTGCTGCTGCTTGTTCGTTTGCGTAATTTTGTGCGTCTGCTTCTGCCTGTAATGCTGCGTCAGATCTTGCTGCGTCTGCATTTGCTCGTTCTTGGGCAAGTCGCTGTGATTGCGCTGCCTGAACTGCCTGCAATGATGCAGCGTATTGATCGCCATTACCGTAGTATCCATTACCACTTACGATATTGGCTGATTCTAATGGCGTTGTTACTGCGTTACCAAGCAAGCCACCAGTGGGGTTTAAACCACCGTCAACAGCCCTAGCTTGAGTTGATATATCGCTTACAATCGCATTAGGAGAGCCGCCTGCCATTGGATTACCAGTTAGACCTTCGTATACCTGACCGATCATTGTTGAATCAAGCAGGTTTCCACCAATACCACGTAATGCGTCACCAGTTGTATATGTGTCTGACGGCAATCCTTCTGCTAATACATAGGCCTCAAACTCTTCATCACTCATATCTTGAGTTTGCATACCTGATTTTGGGCCGCCTGACCAATAGCCAGTACCACCGTCTGCTGCTGGAGTGTAGTCTGGGGCGTTATTAATACTTGCAACAACACCGCCTACATCACCGCCTCTAGCATAATTTGATTGCAATACTTGCGCTGTGGATGGGGTGTAATTACGGCTAGATGGTGCGCCTGTGAATGGGTCAATGAACATATCAGCCATTGCGTTGTATTGTGCTGGAGCCTTGGCAAATAGGTTATCTTTAGCTTGTTCAAACATGGGTGCGCTAGAGTATCCTTGTACACCGCCAGCAAATGTTTGCGACTGTGGCATACCTGCCATAGCGTCAAAGCCTTGAGGGGCTAATCCAAAGGCGCTAGCTGCATTACCAGTAGATTGCATGGATTGCTGTTGCATAGGTGAGAAAGCAGCTACGTCAGCACCGTAGTAAGGCACATAACCTATCTGCGATACATCACGCGCTCGGTTGATGTTCTCAATAGCGGAATTTTCCAACCATGCTGGAATCTGCGTATCACTTGTAGTTGAACCGCCCTTAGACATATCTAAAACCTCTTCTCATATAACGTAAGCTGTGACTTCCAACCATCGTCTTTTAATGCTTTCAACCAACCTTTACGGCCCGTCATCGTTAAACTTTCACAGCCCTGCTCAATGGCCCATTGTACCACTGATTCGTGCATACCGATAATCTCATCCAAATCACCACCGCCAAGAAATACATGAAGCACCTTCTTGCGTGGGAATACTGTAATCTCTGTTACTAGGCATGAGTCCTTAGCAGGCCATAGCTGCATCTTTCCAGCTAATATAGCCTCTACTATGTCCTCATATAAGTGCGTACCGCCACCGTACTCTAAGGCGCTCTCAATCCAACCCTTACAGCGTTCTAGCTCATTCACCCAACAACCCACACTGTAGCGTTCCTAAACACTGGTATTACTACAGCACCACCACCCGTTAAGGTAGCACCGAATGTAGGTGAGCTAGCGTCTGTGACATAAGCTCGTTGACCAACTACGCCTGTAGGCAATGTAGATACCGTAAACCCTGAGTTAAGCGATACACCGACAAAGACACCATCAACAGATACCACTGGGTATTTATCGACCTGATTCCATAGCAGTAATCCATCTTCGGCTGCTGACTCACCAGTAACCTTGTGACGTAACGCGCTACGTGTCTGTGCTAGCCATGTAGATACACGCTGCGACCATTGTTGCCAATTAGCATTAATTAGCCTTGGTGGATGATCTAGTAGGCTCAACGTCTACCCCCAGCCACGACTTCCAATCTATTAATACCAACACGCCAATCGTCAGCATTAACGCCTTCAACGCGCATCCTGACTTGTCGCCCAGTAAAGCGTAAGCTGGTAGGGTTAGCCATGTTATAAGGGCCATATGTTCTTTCCACATCATTGGGATAGAATCGAGTTTTAAACGTAGCGTCCACATCACCTTGGGTCTTCTCATCAGGTATCATCTGGGTGACAGACATAACATTATCACCGTTACCAATAGATATTGGGCCTGACTCTGCAAACGGCTCACCGCCATCATAGTTAAAACCAATCTCATGCTCGTACAATTTCTTGTCAGTAGCAGAAGCAATTATGGGCTGACGGTACACGCCAGCATCAACACCAGACGTTCTAGGCATTACGCCTATAGCCCATGTATTGTCGTTGTAGTTATACACAACGTAGCGGTCATTCTCGTTAGAGCTTCCAGAAGGGTAGAACCACCAAACCTCACCAAAGTTAGCGTTAGGTACAGCGCAAGTCTTACTGATTTGGCTAAGGTTAATATCTGAGAATACATAGTCTGCTACGTCACAGTTAACTTCTGTTACCGCACCACCTGAGTAGGCATAGAATGATCTACTACCCATCCAGATAGCGCCAATATCTACTACAGCGACTGCCTGAGCGGATACAATGCCGCATGATGTGCCTACACGCTCAATGCCATAAACATATGGTGGGCCTGAGTAGGTTGCTACATGAGCATCAATGTCTGTAAGGATTAGTGCTTGGTTCTGTACCCTAACGCCACATTGAATGCGACCTGTAGTTTGTAACTCTAAACTGCCAGCTTCGTTAGTCGCAGCAGCAGTCCACGTTGTATTATCTTCACGGTCTGACCATTGCACTAGGCGTGGATTACTCGCAGCACCAAGAGCCATTAAGAAGCGCTCTTCCGTTACTAGGATAGATCGACAGCCTACAGGAGCATTAGCTACAGGAGCAGCAATCGTACCTGTGTTAAGTTGCCACTCGTAAATCTTACCGTCTGAGGTAGAGCATCCGACCATGTACTGCCCCCATGAATCCATTGACCATGTAGTAGCAGGTGTGATTGTTGTGACTTCTTGTCGGGCTATACCGTATTCTTCTTGACCATAGAATGCGTTACCGTATCCTACAGGCGACAGTGCATCTTCATTGCCAGCAGTTAAGCCAGTAGGTGTAATGTCGTACTGAATACCAGCACCGTTATACACGTATAGCTTATTGTAACTACCAGCCGTAATCCAACGGTTAGAGCTATTATCGATCCAAGAGTGCATGCCACGGATCTGACCAGCACTTGCTGTATCACTACGTGTACGCCAGCCACCTATAGGCCGTAACGTATTATCGAACCATCGTACTAGGTTTGAATCACGCCACCTGCCTGCTGATTGCAAGTCAGTACCATTACGGTATACGCCTGCTGGTAAATCCAATGATATAAGCGACATACCTATCCTCTTAACATAAATGCAGCAGCAGACACTAACGCAGCTATTAATAGCCTAACAAACCACTCGTTAGCACCACTAGCTTTAGTCACTACAGCTAGTTTGATAGAATGTTGATCTATCTCTTCGCTGTGCTTATTCAGACGACTGTCTTGGGTGTTGTTGTGGTTCAATAAACCGTCAATCTTAGTATCTATTGCCACTAGCTTAACCATAGCATCTGCCAGCTTATCTAATTTAGCTTCCAACCTATCAAACCTTAAATCAGCGTCCATACTATTTCCTATTCTGGCAGAAACGCGGCTACTAACCGCGAGTTATTAACTTACATTATGCAGCAGCGGCTGTAATTGCAGATAGATCTTCGGTAGTCCAATAGTCCTTAGCTAACATCAGAGTCAAGTGTTCCTTGTTACGTGCTAGGGTATCAGTCCAATCATCAGATTCCATACCTTCTGGTGCGCCTGCGTTGATTAGTGCTACCGAGTCACCACAAGCTGAGTAGTGTGCTGCGATTTCTTCTGCGGTTACTTCGATTTCTTCTTGTGACATAATATTATCCTTCTAGGATTTCTAAACGAGCGGTTAGCTCTTGGATTGCTTTTACTAATACTGGAATAAGTGCTGCTTCTGCTACTTCTTGTGAACCATCTTCACGGTCATCCCACATCTTAAAGCCATCTTTAATACCTGAATCAGCATCAATTGCAGCCTTAACTTCTTGGGCTATAAAGCCGTGATTGGTTTGGGTATTCTTGAATACTTCGGTTGAACCTTCTTCATAAGCGTTGAATGTAGTAGGTAGCTCACCTTTGGTCTTGTAGTTCCAAGTGCGTGGCTGTAGAGCATTAACAAATGCTAGTCCTGCTGTAGCATCTGTAATGTCCTTCTTGTAGCGTTCATCGGATACAGTTGCCCAAGTTGCTACGCCATGTTGTGCACGTATGTCATCACTGTTTTTACCTATTGTCGTGTAGCCTGCTTCCGCAGCAAGGTTATAACCAATTCCAGAGGAATAAGAACCACTTGCTGAAGTGCCGCGACAATAAGCTCCAATAAATATATTCTGGCCCCCTGTCGTGTTAGCTACAGTATTCTTACCTGCTGAGTAACCAATTGCTACATTATTATTTCCTGTAGTAGAAGCACTTAAAGCATCAGTACCTAATGAAGTATTATAGCCCCCTGTGGTGTTAGACGTTAAAGATAATCTACCAAAAGCAGTGTTAACATCCCCCGTAGTATTAGCTTTCAAAGCCTCATAGCCACTAGCAGTGTTGTTTGAGCCTGTGGTGTTAAACTGTAAAGCATTTACACCAGAGGCAGTGTTGTTCCAACCTGTAGTATTAGCTTTCAATGCCTCAAATCCACTAGCTGTGTTGTTGGCTCCTGTGGCGTTATCCTCTAAAGCAGATCTACCGATAGCAGTATTATTACTAGCTGTGGTGTTGTTCTGTAAAGCTGACCGTCCTACAGCAGTATTGTAAGATCCTGTTGAGTTGTAGTAGAGTGCTTGGTCACCAGTAGCGCTATTATAGGAGCCTGTGGTGTTGTAATATAAAGAGTAAGGGCCAACAGAAACATTTTGAGTGCCTGTAGTATTGGTATATAGAGATAGATAACCAAAAGCCCCATTGCGTGAGCCTGTAGTATTAGAGAATAAAGCCTGATAACCAGAGGCGGTGTTATTGTAGCCTGTGGTGTTGGCGTATAAAGCAGCATATCCGCTGGCAGTGTTGTTGCCTCCTGTGGTATTGGTATATAAAGAAGCTGCACCAACCGCTACGTTGTTGATTCCTGTGGAATTGTAATAAAGAGAAGCATTACCTATTGCAGTATTCTCAGCGCCTGTTGTGTTAGTTATCAAAGCACTTGTACCAACGGCTGTGTTAGCAGCACCTGTAGTGTTAGCTGACAAAGAACCTTTACCAACGGCTACACCACTATGCCCAGTAGTATTACTATTCAATGCCTCATAACCACTAGCTGTGTTGTTGGAGCCTGTGGTGTTATACAGCATAGAACTCTGGCCAAGTGAAGTGTTGTATGAGCCTGTGGTGTTAAATACTAAAGCGTCCACACCAACAGCAGTATTAGATGCGCCTGTGGTGTTTGTGTATAAAGCTTCTTTACCAACAGCAGTGTTACTTGCGCCTGTGGTGTTATTCCTCAAAGCCCCATAACCACTTGCTGTGTTGTTGGAAGCTGTGGTGTTAAGCAATAAAGAGCTAGTACCACTAGCAGTGTTGTTACTTCCCGTAGTGTTGCTATACATGGAACCAGACCCACTAGCTGTATTATTGCCTCCTGTTGTGTTTGATACTAAAGCCAAGAAACCAGTGGCAGTGTTGCTAATTCCTGTGGTGTTAGCTTCTAGAGCTGCATGTCCAATAGCTACGTTGGAGTCACCTGTGGTAATAGCAGTACCAGCATTATCCCCCACCAAGACATTATAGTTACCACCAGATACAATAGAGTTACCTGCGTTAACACCTGCTACGAAGTTTGATGTGCCTGCTGTTGCAGAGATAAGCCCTGTAGTGCTGAGAGTAGATGGGATAGTAATAGCACCTGCTGTGCCTGTAATCCATCCACCGATATTCAGTTGGTTATCAGCAGTAGCCGAAGCAGCATCGATACCAGCACCTATGATGATGTTGTTATCACCAGAAGTGATGTTGTCGCCTGCACTATGGCCTATGGCAGTGTTGTTATCGCCAAGGACGTTGTACAGGGCAGATTTACCTGCTGCTGTATTATTAATACCTGAAATATTTTCCTGCAACGCACTTGTGCCTATGGCGGTATTGTCGCTGGCTGTGGTGCTGTCAAATAAAGCGTAGTTACCCACGCCTACGTTGTTATCGCCTGTACTAACAGCAGTACCAGCATTGTCACCAACTAGGACGTTGTAGTTACCTCCTGACACAATAGAGTCTCCAGCGTTAGCGCCAGCTACAAAGTTACTGGTTCCTGCTGTGACTGCACTAATACCAGCAGTAGCAATGTTACCTGTCATAGTGCCACCAGATTTAGGCAGCGCAGCAGCAGATAAATCAGCGGAAGACTTCATCTGCGTGTCGATCAAGTCCATATCTGTATTGACTTTAGTTCCCCACGTATCCTCTGATGCGCCTACTTCTGGTTTAGTTAAACCATAGTTAGTTGTAGTTGTGTCTGCCATTGCTCTATCCTATTCGTTAATCTGTTTGCATTATACTATAAATTAGTCCAAGTCGCGCTATCAGTAGGTAACGCTCCCCAGACTGCACTATTAACTGGTAATCCGTCCCATACAGCAGGGTCTACTGGTATAGGTTCGTACTTATGTCGTCCTGTCGCTGTCATTCCAGATACAGCGGTAATGATCGATGAGCCAGCCATAATAGCCGTACCGTTAGCTACAGCGCTGGATATAGCATCAATATCAGCACTTGCAGATACTACATAAGCACCCGTAGCCGTTGTGGTAGATACTGCGTCAATAACAGCAGCACCTTGCCTTACAAGTACACCATCAGCCGTTACCGTACTTACGGCATTAACTACCGCACTTGCATGACCTACCTTCTGACCATTAGCCGTGAGCGTAGAAACAGCCGCTATAGTAGCAGCAGTTTGAAATACTATCTGACCTGACGCAGTAGCAGAAGATGTAGCTTGTATAACAGCAGCACCATCTTGCAATATCTGACCATCAGCCGTTAACGCAGATGCAGCACTAATCGCTGCAATAGCGTCTACATAGGCAGCTTGCCCATAGATGTTAACGCCAAAGTTAGCTGCACCATAACCGTTCATGGCTATGTAAGGGTTATATCGAACTCACCAGCTTGGAATCGGAACACGTCACCGTCACCGATAGCTTTACTAGCTGTTAGGGCAGACTGAGCGAGCATATTGCCTGATGTAGAAGCGTCTAATACAGCCGTATGGGTAATCGTACCCCAGCTAGCAGAAGCGGTTGGGAACTCTACAGCAGATGTATTATCGATAGCGCCAGATGCAGAAGCATCAAAAGCCATAGCCTGACGAGCATATGAGCCGCCTGAGACCTCTGTACCCGTACCACCAACGCCAGTAGCTGTTGTGTAAAGACCGATGTAGACAGTCGCAGGGGCCGTGTAAGCCGTATTGCGAAAGGCATGATCTAGTAGTTCATTTTGCAGGAATGTAGTAAATGCCATGTTAATAAGCCCTAATATTTAAGCGTAGACCTGAGCCTGACGCTGTTGATTTACTGCTTGCGTCATTAACACGCTCTACAGCCGATGTGTATAAAGCAGCCCATGTTTGGGCGCGTTGATCTTCTTTCAAGTAAGGTGCTGAATGTAGCAAAGCACCGTACAAATAAACGTCTGGGTAATGCGTTAACAGCCAGTTAGTCGTAGCACTATCTGTCAATGCAGGTATTTTAGCATAATAGTTCAGTATAGAACTATACGAACCGTCTGGAGTAGGCATTACCTCGAACTGACCTGCGCTATGACCATAGAAGCGTGGGATACCAGTAGAGTCATCCCTATTAGCTCTCATTGTCTGTATTTCAGCGCGTGATAGATACCGTAGGTCAGTCGTACCATCAGTCTCCAAATGAAACCTAATAGTAGCCAACCAATCGCTAGGTATCCCAGTAAACTGGCTATCAACCGTAGTTTCAGAGCGTGTCTCCATACGCCAATGACGTACCTCGTTGCTGATAGACGACTCTGCCAAGGCAATGAAGTCTGGGATTGTAGCTGTCAGGTCATCGCGGTTTAAGAAGTTTGCGATTGAACTTTGCAGCTCTGCGTATGTTGAAATAGCCATTTAATTACCTATAGTTTCGCTCATTATATCAGATACAGCAGTCTATGCTTACAATATAATATCCCAGATAGATTGAGGGTTTTGTATACCCGTCTTCCTAGACTGACCAACATCATACCCAGCTTCTATAATGTCCCGTAGTAAACCTGTCATCGCTAGACTATAGTCGCCTGACTCCCTGTCTATTTTCATAGGTAGCAGATTACCATACTTGAACTTCTCGTTGTCTTTAGTGCCTAACGTTTCTTGTAATGCTGCGTGGTTTCTAAGATACTGCGACTCTTGTGGCGTTAACAAAGCATCACGGCCCTGTTGTAGCGCGAGCAATCCACTAGACTCTTGGCCTATGGTGTTCCCTAATATGCCTGCGCCTAATGTAGCTGCTGGATTAGAGGCTAGCAGGTTAGATGATGATGCTTTTGCTGGGTCGAACTTGGCGAACTTAGATCGGATATTAGATGGGCTAAATACTACAACTTCACCATTCTTGCTTGCGCCATCAACAAAACCATCGTAACCCTTATCTTGCATCATCTTAGTCCATGCATCGGATGAGGCGCTTAGGCTACCGTATTTATCTTCATTTTTTGGTATCCACTGATAAGGAGTAATCTCATCCTGAAAGTTATCAGCAGTCATAACGTAAGGGTTTTTAATATTTGTCTTTAACGGCATTGTTATATTGCCATAGGTTGTGCCACCTAAAGGCTCAGGTGTTGAATATATCCCTTTACCAGCATAACCATAATCCGAGGTTTGCATCTTTTTAGGGTCAAACGATTCAAAACCAGTCTCATCAAATGTATCAGACCAAGTTTTATGGTAAATATCTCTATCAAAGCCCATATCATCTGCACGTTGCATTCTTGCAGGCGTAGACATATCTAGCAGGCCGCTAACAGCTTTCTTTCCTGAGCTTACCACACCAGCCTCACTATCATCACTAGCAGACATAGCTAATATACCGCCCGCGCCTGCTGCTGCTGTAGCGATTGGGTTTGTAAACATCTCAGACTTAAACTTATCTCTTGCGGCTAAACGACTAGCAGCATCCTTATAAGTTTCAACCTGTAGTCCACGATTCTGTAATGTTCTTAACGATCTTTCATCTATAAAGTCTGGAACAATTGCCCCAGCAAACTCATCAAGGCCAACTGTACGCGCTGGCTTAGACTCAAAGTAACTTGTTGGTGGTAGTCCGTCTTGGTAGTCCATTTCAGAAAACATTTGCTTCGCTTTTTCAGCAGGCATTAAAAGACCTTTATTGCTACGCGCATCATCAAGAGATTTAAACTTAGTGGCCTCCATAGCTCTCTCATAACCTTCGCCAGATGTTATACCTTCCGTTCCCTTGCCTCGCTCCTTCTTCATTAACTTAGACATAGCGTCAGCGTCATACAATTTAGTCTTGTTACTATTGTCCTTATAGAACCACTCTGGCTGGAAGTATGAATCTATCTTATCTGAAGCCCACTTATTGTAAGCCTCCCCATGATTCTCTGTAATTATATGCTTCAGTTTTAAAACTGACGGTGATCCCATACTATTAGTTGGTATCTCTATGCTATTCTCATTAGCAAATTTAGCATACCCACCACCACCACGATGATGAAAAAACTCATTCATTATGCGGTAGGCTTCTGGGCCAGATTTAGCTTTAGTGGCGCTATTCTCTAATTTATGGATCAAGTAAGGAGCCATAGAAGCTCCTTCAGATCCGTGAAAATCGTCATCAAACAACTTCCAAGCGTTCTTGTTTGGTATCTTAAAAGGCTCTTTGCCTCTTATAGTATAAGCATCAGCACTAAATAGGTCATTTAGGCTATTTAATCTAGGGTCGAAGTTATCAGGCTTTCCAACTAAGTCAATATCACCCCAGTTAAACGGGATATCCTTCTGAGTAACAGCCATAGATGGCATGGGTAGGCCGCCAATCTCATCATACAGATTCAACTTTTCTGGCGTTGTTCCATGCAAGAACATTAAATCTTTAACGTAATCAGTAGCTTCATCTATAAGGCCAGAACCAGCCTTTACGCCTGACTTAATGGTTGGTGCAAGCAATCCAACACCCTCACTAAATAAACCCATAACCAAACCCTATAATAAATATGCTCAGATTATACCACGATTATGCAACACCTTTAAGCCCACGTTTAAGCGCCCCTCTATGCTTGCTCTTGCTACGTCCTAAGTCACCAGCAGCGAATGCCTGTGCTAACTGCCGAAGCGCGTCAGCGGCCTCTGAGTGGCCTTCACTCTTATCTGGAATGTGCGACCATCTCTGCTCACTGTTTGACCATTTACGCCTGTACGCCTTGAGGTGATCTAAGCCCTTAGCGCACTTAACCTCGTCAATGTACAAATACGGAAAAACGTCACTCGTTTGTTGTATGCCCCACAAAATGTCCTGTATGCGTGGAACTATACGCCAGTTAGACGATGGCATTAGTTCCTTTAGCATCTGCTTAGGTGACTTGTTTGCTACCTGCCCTTGGCGCTTATGGTCGGCATCGTGTGGGAGGTACATATCTTCAAACACTAAGTCTAGGCTCTTGATCCACTTCACAGCGTGTGAGTATGATTCACCCCACGCTTCGTAGAAGTCTATACACCTAAACTCTAGCCCGACTTGCTGCACCACCCAGATAGCGCAGCCGTCTGAAGCTCCAATATCCCAGAACGTCATACATGGATGAGCCTCTACTACTGGTAGCTTGCTTATCCTGCCATCAGCCTGAGCCTTGTTAATCTCCCTTAGCCAGAATGCTCCCTCTGGAAACTCTAAGAAGTCACCGTTCCATACATGACCGTAAGTGTCTGGTCGTAGGTTTAGGTCTTCTTTACGCTGGTTAGTCAGAACCTCTGGCATCCACGGATTGTCTTGCCAGTTGATTGAAGTAATCTTGCATGACTCTGGTGTGTTTTCTCTGAACCGCTTGTGAGTAGCTGAGTCTTTAGACTGCGGATTCCATATTACCCAGCACTCTGAATTCTCTTCACGTATAGACGGTAGCAGCTTCATATAGGCTTCTTCGCTTACAGTCTCAGCCTCATCAATGAATGCCAGTATGATACGGGCCTTTGACTTAATACTGTCTATGTTGCGTGTTAAGCCTGCAAAGCTGTAGTTGATTCGTCCGTCTTTACTGCGTATGTAATGGTCGCCACAATCGTAGTAGTCGTTAAGGAATGGCACTGCTTGGATGGCGCTTTTAATCTCTGCGAATGAGCTTTCACTTAGGCTGTTCATGTACTGGCGTAAGCATAGTATCTGACCTGTGCGTCCGCTCTTACCGAACTTGTAACCCCATACAGCAGTCATCATGGCAAAGGCACGAGACTTGGCTCCTCCTCTACCGCCATAGGCTGCTCGGTATCTTGCTTCACCTTCAAAGATCGGTACTAGCTTAGGTGGTAGCTCTATGTCTACTGAAGTCATTCTGGAAGTGCTGGAGTAGGCATCCAGTATGATGGAGTGTCACTAACCATGCTTCCACTATCCGCTTCCCAAAATTCACCCTTAGCAAACAAGCCCCAGAATACACTTGAATAGTCATAGATCAAAACCTCTTGACCATTACTAGGTAGGCTATCTTTAACGCTAATCCACTCACTCATAGCTCACCAAATTCTTTAGCCACTAACTGTATAACGGTAGGTGCAGACATAGATCCATCACTGCTGGTCTGGTCTACTACTGACTTCTCTGACAGGCCATGCTTACCCATTAATAGCTTCACTAGGTTAGCGTTCATCTCGCCTCCTAGCCCTCCATCCATAGCTACTACGAACTGCATCTGCTTAACTTTAGCTAATATGTCTTTAAACTCAGCCTTCTCTTCTGCCCACCTGTATAGTGTAGCGTCAGATATGTCTAGGTGGATACATAAATCTTGGTGGCTTGGTATTAACCGAGTATAGGTAGATAGATATGTATTAGCCTTTGCTAATAGTTCGGGGGTATACTTCGTAGGTCTTGCCATGATCGTCTCCGCTTTAGGGGTGGACTGTAACTTAATGGTTTATTATACCACCTTTACTTGCCACCGTAACTGATTACACTATTAGCCAAACCTCTATACTCTAGTTCAGCCTTCATAAGATCCCTTACCTGTGGGTACATATTCTTTTGGGTGTCCAGTACAGCCTCAAGATGTTCAGTCTCCATATCCATAATAGCTATGTAAGACAGAGGTTGATCTTGCTGTTTACCATAGGTTCCCCACGTTACAAACTCCCTTGCAACACTATGCAGTACATCTTCACTTATGCTTAGTTCAGTAGCTGGTGCATCCTTGTTAACCATGCGCCTTGAATAGTCTAATCCACCATCAACGATGTATACACACCCATTAGCGTCCTCATATTCCTTATAGTCGTGTCGTGTTCTTGACTCCAGTATGGTTCCATCAGGGGTCTGTATGGCATTGCGTAGTAATCTACTCATCTTAGGTTTCTCATTATACCTCTCCTTACTACACACCATACCAAAGTACTGTGCGTCTCGGTGTACCCCATTAACTACAGGGATCCCCCTGATACATCCGTCACATTGATTGCTCATTACTCTCTCCACTTAATAGTTGATGGGTTCTAGCGTTAACTAGGTGGGCTTTCAAGGTGTCCATCACACCCTCTCATAACGGCTTACCACATGCCTACACGTCTTTCCGTAGTGTCTTCCCCCCATACGGGCTGGGCATGTCGATCTTTCTTAGGTCTGGCCTAACCTCCTCAACGGGGCATCGGGGCGAAGCTCGCTAAAGCCCATGTACCACCCTTATTAGCAGTGTCCGTACATATTACGAATGCGGTAGGTCGCTACCCAACTCTATAGTTTGCCCAATAGAGGGTTCACTGCCTAAACTTCTGCACCTCATAGTGTACAATGTAAGCCTTGAGCTACACTTTAACGCGCTACTTAGTGTGCAATACACGCATTTTAGTGCGCTTTAGTGATCTATGTATGTAATATCACTTGTACATATAACTGTACAACTCTGACACTTTTCTGCGTCATGTAAGGTAGTTTGTACATCCCCGTAAGGCTTTTTAATGTAACCTCTAGTATACAATGCGCCCTATAAGGTGCGTTACCCTATCATCTCCAGATACTCTTCCAGCGTCATACCCAATGCCTTAGCTGTCTTGATATCATCTACCCCAGTACGGGCTTCTGTTATCTTCCTAGCCTTGGCATCCATCATCTCATCGTTCCTGCGTAGAACCTCTTTAGCTTCCTCTGATGAGTATAATGTCCTGCGGTAATGTTCGTTAATCATCCAAGTATCCCATCAATAAACCATAACCAACATACTATGCCAATTACAGATCCAAGACAACTCACTAAAATGTTAGAAAGGGATTTGCTCATGGGCCATCTCCTGTACAAAGTCTGGGTGATCTTCTGCTATCTTATTTAACTGATCTTCTGACAATGCATTCCCATTACCATCCTCAGCGTACACAATGTAAGCGTCTACAAAGTCTGGATAATCACGCCATTCAACGCCATCGATTTCTACGTGCTTTAATTGTGAAGGGTTCATAGTTGCTCCTATGGGGCCGAAGCCCCTTATTTTTATACTTCGGTTGATATAGCGATTAGCTTTTGTATTTCGCTTTGGTTGCATTTGCCGTAAAGGTGAGAAAATTTATTGCTTTCACCGCCTACAATCTGAATAACGCTAGACTTATACAAACCTTCTCTCTTAGGGTCAGGCTCTACAATGTATTTAAGAAACCCTTCACGACCACTTCCAAATGTTTGTGCCTTGATAAGTTCGTATGTTTTCATGCTATTCACCTTTATTTGTTTATTTACTTAACTTACAAATAGTATACACACTTCTGTACATGATGACAACACTTCTGTTAACTATTTACGAATTATTTATTAGTCATCGCAGCATGGCGCTCTGTAGCTAACCTGTACCTACGATAATCAGCCAGCGTCTGATCCCTGCCTCCACGCTTATCAGCCTCATAGATCAGCATGATGACCTTGTCTGTCTCAATGGTAGCTCTCTGCTCACGGCTAGGCCCAGTAGGACGGCTTGAGTCAGGTGGGAATAACTCGCTTGAGCTAACCCCAGCAGCTTCTGCTATCTCCACCCCATTAGCTCCACAGGCAAAGCAGTTCATTAGTACAGTGCCATCGTCACATTCCTTAATGCCCATGCTAGGCGATTTGTCACCATGTACTGGGCAGAGTGCCATCCACTTATTAGCCCCGTTAGACTTAACGCCCTCTAGCATCATTAATATCGCTTCTACGCTCATGCTGCTTTACTCCTTTTGCTGTACCTTATCTGGGTACTTGTTATATATTTTCTAGTTTCATCGCTTATGCCATTAACCATGCGAGGCGTAATAAAGTTGGGCCAGCATCCATAGCGATTTCTGTAAGTGTGGCTAGCCCAGCTATCCTTATAGCCCTTCCCACGAGTGTATAACAATAGCTCAGAATAGAATACACTTTTGTCTTCTTTTGTGTGTTTTCTGTTTCTTTGTTCAGGAGTTAGCTTGGTTAGAATCTCATCTGTAGACTCTAGCTGTTCCCTTAGCGGTATCTCGTAACCGCACTTGCATCGCAGACCAACCATCTGCTGTGTACACTGTGGGCATTCTTTAACCTTCGCTTCCTTCTTCTTCTTGGTTAGCTTCTTCTCGTTGAACTTCTGCGTACCGTCATCTAGTACATCTGGGATAACATCTTCAGCAAATCCATGACGCGCTACGTTACCAGCATGGTCTAGGTAGATAGCTTTAGTCTTACCCTCTGCTGTACGCATGATACGACCAGCACGTTGAACAAATGCAATGAGTGACTTAGTTGGAAAACAATCTATCAGGCAGGATACCGTAGGCTCATCGTAACCAGTGTTAAGTAGGCGACTACACGACAGCACTTTAAACTCACCCTTAGTATGGGCCTTGTAGATAATGTCTCGCTCGTCTGCGTCCATATAGCCGTCTATATGTTCTGCTGATATACCTGCTGCGTTAAACACCTCTACCAAGTGCTTGCTGTGTTTGATACTAGGCGTAAAGGCGATTGTCTGCCCGTTCTCACCATGCTCAATCCAGTTCTTTACTATGTCACCCACTAAACCCTTATCGTCTTCTGTGGCAGAAGCTAGGCTTTTTGGGTCGTAGTCAGATCCACCAGTAGATAGCGCTTTAGTCTTAACACCCTTTAAGGCAACACTGCGCCCACCGTAGTAGTCTACTGGGCATAAGTAGTTCTGCGCTAGCAGCTCACGAGGCGTTATAGGAACTATAAGATCATCGTAATGCTCGCCTAGCCCCTTAGAATAGGGTGTGGCACTTAGGCCAATAAACGGTACGTTGTTATAGGCAGACATGATCTTAGTTAGGCTAGCGTAGTGCGTATGGCACTCATCGACTATGGCTAGGTCAAATTCAGGTATGCGCTTACGTCTGGCTAGTGTCTGCGTACTGGCTATTTGAATGGGTGCTGCGTAGTTGGTTAGCTCGTGATTACCTTGGATGACACCAAAGTTCATACCAGCTTTACTAAATGCTTCAAGGCTTTGTTGGATTAGTTTAATCCTGTCGCAGATAAAGATGCTGCGCTTACCCTTAGCTGCTGCTGCCTGTAGTAAGTATGCTGCTGTTATCGTCTTACCAAAGCTACATGGTGCTGCTAGGATTGGGCGCTTGTTGCCCTTGCGTAGTGACGCTCGTAGCATTTGTATGGCTTGTTCTTGGTGTGGTCTAAGACTCATCATTATTATATTGCTCCAGCTTGTTTAACCTACTGAACTAATCAGCTTATCATCCTTATTGAAGATTCGCACCCTTAATCTGCCACCAGCACTTTGCTGATAAATCTTAACTGGTAGGTCAGAATCCTCACAATTTACGCACCATTCTTGTGCCTTATTTAAGGTCTTTACTGAGTGCAAAGTCTCTGTGCAAGTACCGCCCCTTGGGTTATCTACTGCCATGTTATTACTCCTGTATCGCTAAACGGTTTAAGTGATTGGCTTACTTTAGGTAATACTCCCCTAACCAAGCATAAGCCTAGCTAGAAGAAATTACCTAAACTATGATTCGCTATTACGGAAGCGGTCATGGAAAATTTAGGGCAG
>Ga0307985_10000708_pt1 | contig 19309 bp, 15 predicted proteins | sample EllFjometageno80_FD_203155 | JGI IMG/M metagenome (GOLD analysis project Ga0307985, IMG submission 203155) | Marine microbial communities from Ellis Fjord, Antarctic Ocean - #80 | ecosystem: Environmental > Aquatic > Marine > Unclassified | place: Southern Ocean | collected 2014-10-09 | reverse complement strand
TGCGCCATCACAATGAAGGATCCTGCAGTGTCTTCCAGGCTGGCTTGTTCGAGTTGATCGGCAACCTGGTCGAGGGGACCGGCGAGGGCCGCTGCGACGGCATCGTCGGGACGACGTTCGAGCACAGCTGCGACGATGTCGCCTGACTTGGGCTGGGGCAGTACTGCGTTGACACGGCGGATACGGCGCTCGCCGCGGCCCGAGTCGAATGCCAGGAATGTGGTCAGTAGCACCAGCCGAGCGGTGTGGGCTCCAGGGTTGCTGGCCCAAGCCCAGCGGGCTGCATTCGCGTAGGTCAAGACATGGGTTATGTCGAGCCAGCCGAATTCTTCATGCCGATCTCGCTCGATCGTCAGGTCGTATCGTAAGAGGCGATGGGATGCGGCCATACTCACGGTGTTGATCAGCCCGGTGACACCGGCTCCGTTCATTGCAGCTTCGACAAGCTGATCGATGGGCGCCTGGTCCGCATCGAGAAGTCGGTTCATGAGAGCCCCGTCGGTGTCGCTCCACCCAGTTACCGCTGGACCAGGAGCGGCCGCTAGAGCGTCGAGATCAACCTCGTCGATCGCCCGGTTCGCCTTGCGCATATATGGCAGCGTGTCTTCGCGGGTGCCGTACACGAGCGTCATTGCGAGTTCGGTCAGCAGCAGTTCGGCAATCTCAGGAATCCGCTCAATCAGAGTGAAGGCCTTCTGGGTGTAGATCGCTCCGTGTCCGTAGTTGTAGTGATGGCGGCTAACCGCGTGGATGAACCATGAACGGGCGATCGGCACGGTCTTGTTCAGGTCGCCGCTGGCGAGGAGGGAGCGAACCGCGTTCACAGCTCCGGCCTCGTCCTCTCGCTCGAGGGCATCGACGAATTCCTGCTGGTCTATCGGCGCATCGGCCAGCGCCGGCACGCCATGGGGCTGGCGGTCGCGGTTGGACTCGGAGAACCCACTTAGCGCTTGGGTCAGGGGGATGGTCTTGTCGAGATGGTCATAGCTATCGGCGAGGTGAAGCAGGTCGGCGGCGACGGCCATGTCGTGACCCATACCCCACTCGCTGCGGGGCAGGCTGTGGCGTAGCCCAACAGCCAGAATCTCTTCGGGCGATGCCCCAGCTTGCAAGAGCCGGGCCGTGTCGCGGGCCATCTGGCCGGTGTAGTCGCGTTCGATACCGCTCTGAAGGCTCGGCCATAAGCCAGCAAGGGTTGCTTCGGCAGTTGGTTCGGTGATGGACACGATGACATCGTCACCTTCGATCCGCACGGCATGGCTGGCGACGTTCTCTTGGCCGATCACGCATGTACCGTCAGATGCCCGGAACTTCCAGTTGTGCCACTGGCAGGTAAGTAGCTCACCATCTAGTGAGCCGGTGGCCAATCCGTATCCCTGATGTGGGCAGGCATTGTCGAGCGCATGGAAACCGCTGGCTGAGCGGATGACGACGACCCGCCGCTCACCGACCTTTGCCATCTTGATAGAGCCGGTGTCCATCTCGTTGACAGACGCCACTGTTGCTTCGAAGGTGCGCTGGGGAGTGCTGTTGGTTTCGTGTTCCGTCGTGCTCATAGGTCATTTCTACAACCTCAAGTAAACATGAGGTCAAGCGATCTTTACGCGGCTACACAGACATAGCCGACTTGGTTGTGCTCGCTAGCCCAAGCTCCGCGCTTCGGGAAAGAGACGGAGGAAATTCTCGCTGTGAAAGCGCGTCATCGTCTCGTCGTTTGCACCATCGAGCGACTTTGCGAACTTGCCGATCGGGTCGCGCCCGCCCTCGACGTGCGGGTAGTCGCTCGAGAACAAGTACAGCTCGTCGTTCGAATTCGCGATGAGGCGGCCGACGTCTTCGTGCGGGAACGGCGTGAATCCCATCTGCTCGGTCAGCTGCTCGCTTGGTTTGCGATCGAAACGGACCGACTCGTCGACCTTGCTATAGATGCGGGTAATCGAGTCGAGTCGACGCAGCATCTCGGGGACCCAACCAGCACCGAGTTCGACCGATGCGCCGCGCAAGTTCGGGTGGCGATCAAGAACACCGTCGACAAGCAGCATGCTGATGAAGGTCTCGGGCGGCTGATGCATGACGGTCGCGTCCTTGGTACGCACGTTCTCGCCTCCACCCATCCAATCCTTGACGGCGGCTCGTCCGTTGTTGCTCCACGATTTGAGGGCCTGCAGCGGCGAACCACCGACATGCAGCAGAAACGGGGTGTTGGAGTCGGCGAGCCGAGCCCAGAAGGGCTCCAAGTCAACATGTCCTGGTGCAAAGCCGATCGGGGCTCGATGTGGGATCCGGACTGCTTTGAGGCCGTTGTCTAGTACCCAGTCGAGTTCCTGGATCGCACGCTCAGGATCGTCGAGCGGAATGATTCCTACGCCCATCAATCGGTCGTCGCTTGAGCAGAACTCACTCATGTGTCGATTGTGGGCCCGGGTTGCCCCGTACCGCAGCGTTGGGTCGGTCTTCGAGCTTGGGTGGAAAGGCAACACCACGCTGTGAGTCGCAAAGACGAGCTGTTTCTTGAACCCAAGCATGTCCATGGCAACGGTGCGGTCAGCAGAATCGAAAGCCCCAAGCGCCTGGATCTCTTTGGACCTAGCAATCAGTTCGTTACCTAGCGCAATCTGTTCGTTGCGATGAGCATCGGAATGCCGGTTGCCGTGCCCGACGATCTCGGCGACCTCTTCGTCCGTGACCAGCGAGGCGTCGTAGTTGACCAATGGAATCTAATCGCGTAGCGCCGGATCAGCGTACGATTTTAGGAAGTCTGGCAACTCCATAATGTGACTGTCAGCGTCGTAATACGCTCGATCTGCAGGTGCATAAACCATAGGGTTCCTCGGTCGTGGTCGGCGTGGCAGCTTCTTGCATGAGTAGCACAACAGATCTTGCCCATCATGATTGACCTCGCTGACCTCAGGTAACAGTCGAGGTGAACTTGCGCATGAGCCACGGCCCGGCCTGCACCGGCGTGTGACGAGGTGCCTGGTCTTCTGGCCGACAGGTCGGTAGGCACTCGATAGTCGCGTCCCAGTTGGCCATATGGAAGAACGCAAACGATTGCCGAGGCGCGTTATCGGTTCGTGCGACCCGGTGAACCGTCGAACGCCACCGATTGTTTGTCCACTGCTCGATCGAGTCGCCCAGATTGACCACGAACATGTCAGGCTCGGGGGTAACTCCAACCCAGCTTCGGTCGCTCTGTCGGATCTGTAATCCGCTCACATCATCGGTACGCAGGATTGTCAGCGTGCCGTAGTCGCTATGGGCGCCGGCCCGAAGCGAGTCCGTAGCGGCGTCGCCATCGATAGCGGGGTAGTGCAACGCCCGCATCGATGTGATCGGCTGGTCGATCAACGTTTGGAAGTAGTCAGCGGGAAGTTCAAGTGCCACCGCCATGACCATCATGAGTCGTTCGGCTACCTGCGCAAGTTCTTGGTAGTACGCCGTCCATGTCGACCGCAGCCCAGCAGGGTGTTCGGGCCATAAACTAGGGGAGCGGATCCACGACTGATCTCCGGCTGCTGATGTGTGAGCGCCGCGGCCGCAGTCGGGACCAACCGAGAGCGACTCTTTCAGGTCCGGCCCGCTTGGCGAGCCGTCGTCGAGTGATTTGGCCAGGGTCTCGAACTTGTATGGCGAGTAGCCGTAGGGGTACCCGGCCTGGGGGAATTCAATACGTCGTTTCTCTTCTTCGGGCAGAGCGAAGAACTCGGCAGCCGAAGTCCAAGCGTCGTCGGCAATCTGCCTAGGAACGACCGAGAGAGGTAGTTGGAAGAAGCCTGTTGTTTCGCACGCAGCGGACATAGTCGCGGCTTGTTGTTCGAGCGGCGTGTCGAAGTCGATCACCGGGAGTTCCATCGGGTGAACTGTAGTAGGAGGGCCTTGCGGGTAGTCCTCTTTCGGCTGTCCTCTCGTGCCTTGATCTACGGTCTCGGTATGCACTGGGGCCTCGGCAGCGATGCACGTGCGCTGCCTTAGCAACTGAGCGAGACACTAGCGTTACGTCCGACGACGACGAGAGGTAGCCGATGGCTGGCGATGTGATGATGCGTGGTGTGGGTGACAGTCTGCCCGTACCCGAGTTCGACGCTGCTGCATGGGTGGTCCCCAAACAACTGGCCAATGCAACGGTGGCAATCGTGACGTCTGCGGCGCTGCATCGCAGCACCGACGAGGGCTTCCAGCCTGGCGACACTGAATACCGCCTGCTGCCAAGTGATGCTCGCGATCTCGTCCTTGGGCATTGGAGCCCGAACTTTGATCGCTCCGGCATCGCGATCGACCTGAACGTGGTTTTTCCCATCGATCGACTCGATGAACTTGCCGCCCAGGGTGTCATTGGTGCCGTGGCGCCGCGGCATGCATCCTTTGCCGGTAATCAGCCCGATGACGTGGCAACGATCCGCATCGACTCTGGTCCTCGTGCCGCTGCAGAACTCAAGGCTGACGGTGTTGACATCGTGCTGCTCACGCCCGTTTGACCACTCTGCACGCGTACCGTGAGTACGCTCGCCCATGTCTTTGAAGCCGCCGGTATAGCAACGGTTACCTTGGCAGCGACCAAATCCGTCGTCGAACGCATGCAGCCTCCCCGAGCGCTGTTTTGCGAGTTCCCGCTAGGTCGGCCGCTAGGCAAGCCTGGCGATGCCGAGTTCCAGCACGATGTTCTCGCCCGGGCCTTTGCCATACTCGACGCGGAAACCGGCCCGGTGCTCGAGAGCCATCCCCAGGTCATCGAGGCTGACGAGACGCCGCTGACCTGTGCCTTGCCTCCTCGATTTGATCCGTCGCTTCCCCCTGCCGTCGACGAAGCCAATGGCATGCGCAAGGCGTTCGACCGAGCGCTGCAACGCAGGGGCGTCACGTCAGTCGGCCGTGTTGTTGAACCCGATGGGATCCCGGGTGCACTGCAGATCCTGGACGACATCGCCAACGGGGTGCACTGGAAGGAAGCCGGGATTCCAGGTAGTAACACCACAGCCCTGTGCCACGATATTCGTACGTACTACGAGGAAGCAGCGCTTGAACTGGTCGATGGGCCACCACCGGGCGGCCGTGCGGCCGAAGCGTGGTACTTCGAGTCGACCCAGGCGGGTCGCACGGTCATGGCCGCACGAGCTGCGATCAAAGAGCAAGGTGCACCTCATCCGGCGTGGTTTTACATGGCACCGGGGCACCGTTAGCAGCCCCGACCGGGTGCTCTGGCATTGGCCAGTTGTTCCGTTACGCAGGTACGCACAAATACATTGCAAGTAGTAAGGGCACTATGTGATGTCGCCTTATGCCGCGCTACGGGACCATCAACAGTGACTACATCACCTCCTGGTTTCAGCGAGATGAGCCCGGTGGAAGGTGACCGGGTAGCTGCCCAGATGTCGGCGGCAGAACTCGCGTCACACGATACAGAGAATCTTCGTGCATCTTTTATAAGAACACTCTTGGATTGGCATCGCCTAAGGGGCCTAGCGGATTGGTCAGCCCGTCACTTGCCAGGCCCTAGAGTTCAGCGGTTTCGGAGCTTCGCACTCTGCCTATCCGCCCAGCTCCTAAGCCTGGTAGAGCCACTGACTGCGGAATCCGTCGCGACGACTAGTCCGGATGACCTAGCAAGCTGACCAGTAATAGGAAAGTAAGCGCACGCCCCTCAATTTGGGGAAAGGGACGCCGAAACTACCCTTATGAAGTTTCCAACCTCTGAGTCCACACGTTCCGACGCTGCGCTCGCGAACGGTGGGCTGTCGGGCTTGTCCCCAGAGCACAAGGCTGCCCTCGGCCGAGCAAAGGACTTGATCGCCCAAGGTCACTCGCAAGACGCTGCCGTCGACCATCTCGTCGCCAATGGCATGCCGCGAGTCGTCGGCAAGGTTCTCGTTAAGCAACTCGACAAGCGCTCCTAAAGCCGCGTACAACCTCCGGTACAACACGCAGGTTGCAAGGTAGCGAAAGGCCGCAAAGCTCTTCTGGTACGACACGCAGCCCGGTCAAGATGACCGAACGGCGACTCACCTGCCAAGCTGTTCGTCTCGACGAGGAGCAGATGTGGCTAATAATCAACTGAACGACAAGGTCGCGGTAATTACCGGTGGGGCAAGTGGCATCGGCCAGGCGTGCGCCCGACGATTCTCCGGCGAAGGAGCCCGGGTTGTGCTGGGCGACATCAATGTCGATGCGGCTATCGCCGCCGCCGCTCAGATCGAGTCAGCTGGGGGCACGGCCCATGCGGTGCGACTTGACGCCGCATCACCAGCCGACAATGTCGCCATGATTCAGGCGGCTCTGGACAAATACGGCCGCGTCGATGCCGTGGTAGCTGCGGCCGGCCTGTCACATGCTGGCTATGTCAGCGGCGAACGACATGCTCGCGCTACCGAGGGTTTGCTGCATCAGTCGCCCGAGGACTGGCAGAGGGTGATGGACGTGAACCTGACTGGCGTGATGCTGGTGAACCAGGCCGCAGCAAAAGCCATGATCGAAGGCGGGACACCGGGCACAATCGTGAATATCGCTTCGGTCGCGGCCAAAGTGCCGCTTCGTGGCGGCGTGGATTATTGCGTCTCTAAAGCAGGTGTTTGGATGCTGACGAAGGCATTCGCTCTTGAAATGACCGACTATGACATCAGGGTCAATGCCATTGGCCCGGGCTTCGTCGAAACTCCAATGACGGCTCGTACCGCCGCAAATGCCAAGGGTGCGGCACAGATGTTGGGGATGACCCCAATGGGCCGTCTTGGCGTGACCGACGAGATCGCCAACACGGCTCTCTTCCTGTCGACGGACCAATCCTCGTACACGACAGGCCAAATACTGTTCCCAGCTGGCGGGATGTTCACGGGATGACCACAAACATCACCGACCACTATTCCTTCGGCGGCTTGCGTGGTCGGATCGAAAACGGCTTGGCCATGCTCAACAGCGCTCCGACCGTCGAAACGTTGGGTCCAGTCGACGAGTTCCATATCGGTGGGCGCGCTGCGACTGCTCACCTCGTAGAGCAACTCGACCTTGATGCTGGTGACCATGTGCTCGACATCGGCAGTGGGCTGGGTGGCACTGCTCGTTTTATGGCGGCGTCGGCTGATGTCACGGTTACCGGCGTCGACCTGACCGAAGAGTACGTGCAGGTCGCGACCTGGCTGACCGAGCTGGTCGATCTCTCGGCGTCGGTGCACTTCATCCATGCGTCCGCAGCAGAACTGCCGGTGCCCGCACAAGCTTTCGCGGCCGCAACGATGGTCCATGTCGGTATGAACATCCCGGATAAGGCCGCGGTCTTTGGCGATATTGCTAATCAGCTTGCGCCCGGTGGTGTGTTCGGGATCTATGACCTGATGGTTGCAGGCGAGGCGCACCCCGACTATCCAGTGCCCTGGGCCGCAACACGATCTACTAGTTTTCTCGAAACCCCAGCGCGGTACGTCGCACATCTCGAGGCAGCGGGCTTCCGTTCAGTCGAGGTCATAGACCGGACCCAGGCAGCGCTGGCCGCGTTCGAACAGCTCGCTGCAGCCACGGGCAACGGGCCGCCGGCACTTGGCCTGCATCTCGTGATGGGTCCCGACACGCCGACCAAGTTTGGCAACCTGGTGGCGGCCGTGCGTTCTGGCGCCGTCGTCCCGACGGAGATCATCGCTCGCCGCTGACCGTTCATGTGCGTGTTGTACCGGAGGTTGTACGCCCCTGGTTGGCCCGAGCGCCGGCGGAAAGATCTTCCCAATCGGCGTACCTGGCCGAATGTATCGGTCACCGGGCGGGAGGTCAGGGGTGAGCACGGCTCTCGCGCTGGCGTAGGTCGTTGTCGTTGCTCATCAACGAGACCAACATCGTCACCGATAGCGCAATGATGAGAAGCAGGACTGGGTAGCGGCCGCTTGGTCCGAACTCGGCGGTCAGGTTCGACTGCAGATTGATGAAGGCATGGACAGCAAATGGCACCCAGATCCTTCCTGACAGCTCGTAGGTCACTGCCAATATCACCCCCATCGGCACTGTCATGGCTATGCGTTCGGGACTCGACACCAGATAGTGACCGAGCGCAAACAGAACCCCCGAGATCACGGCTGCTGGAGCGACGGTAGTCAAGCGCTTTCCCATCGACATGTCGTTGTTCGCCCTCAGTGGGCGCAGACCGCGGTAGAGCAACCAACGGCCACCCACCTCTTCAACTAGTGGTGTGAGAATGCTCGAACCGAACCGCTTGATCACTGTGTACGCCACGCTCGCAGACGAAGACGCTGCAGCCGGGTCTGTGCCAAACGGACCGAGAACTATGGCAGTCAGAATGATCCCGCTGACGGCCAGCAGAACCATGAGCGAGTCACACCCCAACGATGGCAGCCCACATGGGCGCCTCGGCGGCACGATGGGTGCAATCGATGGAGCGCCGCTCCACTTCGTCGCAAGCAACCAGACGCCAACCGCTCCGACCAGCACCACCGCCGCATAGGACGTCGCCACCATGGCCGTCGGCCCAAGGCCACACTCGGCTGCAGCGCGGGCGGCGCCTGCGTAGAGAAGGGGAGTGGCGAAGGCGACAACATAAATCGCAAGCACTCGCCTTCGGGTAGACGTAAATGTGTCGGCCGCTCGACGCAAAGGATGTCTGACGCGGCGCTAGAGCACTCCTTCGAGGCGACCGTCTCGAAAGCCCAGGGTTGACGGATAGCTAGGCGCCCGGTAACGAGACCGAACGCTTGCAAGCGCCAGCCTGTCGTGGCTCAAGGCCCTGTCCCTCGCAGCCGTGTCGTGGCTCGTCTGATCGAGCAGAGCAAGACGCTCGCGAGCACTGTTGCGTCTTGTGCGAAGGGACGCTTGGGGCTCCACATCGTTTAGGTTGAGGCCGTGCTTCCCCCCGAACAGATGTTGAGGAAGCCATGAACGAACCCCAGAACAGTGTTGAGCCACCCCGCCCGAGTGCCGACGAGGTCATCGCCGAGCTGACCCGCGACATTCGGTTGTTGGCCGGCCCCGATGCCATGCCTCGGCCCGAACAGATCGAAGCTGTCACCGCGGTCGTGGCCAACCGTCAACGGACCCTGCTTGTGGCACGCACCGGCTTCGGTAAGTCGGCGGTCTACTTCTCGTCGACCCGCATGTTGCGTGACAGAGGCTGGGGCCCGACCGTCGTCGTGTCTCCGCTCTTGGCGCTCATGCGTGATCAAGCCGCTGCTGCTCAAAAGCTTGGGCTTAATGCGGTCACCATCAACTCGTCGAATATCGACTCGTGGGACGAGATCGAAGCCCAAGTGGCTGACGATGCTGTGGATCTGATGCTCATTGCCCCAGAGCGCTTGTCGAATCCCGGGTTTCGTCGGCGTGTGTTCACATCACTTCGCCAGCGAGCGTTCATGCTCGTGTGCGACGAAGCCCATTGCATCAGTGACTGGGGCCACGACTTTCGCCCCGACTATCGCAGGCTCCGACAGCTGCTGGCTGATCTTCCCGCGTGGACGCCTGTGTTGGCCACAACAGCCACGGCAAACCAACGAGTCACCGACGATGTCGCCGCCCAGCTGGGCGAAGACAGCCTGGTGCTGCGCACCACGCTGGACCGAGAGTCACTGCATTTGTCGACCGTTGATCTTCCCGATGATGCGCACCGCCTGGCCTGGCTCGCCGAGACACTGCCGAAGCTCGAAGGCTCGGGCATCGTCTACACGCTGACGGTGGCCCAGGCCCACGAGACTGCCGCGTGGCTGCGTTCCCAAGGCCACGAGGTCGGGGCCTATACCGGTCAGGTCGATCCCGATGAACGGTTGCAACTCGAAGCCGACTTGCGCGGAAACCAGTTGAAGGCACTGGTGGCAACCAGCGCGCTGGGCATGGGCTTTGACAAGGGCGACCTGGCGTTCTGTGTGCATCTCGGGCTACCGCCCACACCGGTCGCGTACTACCAACAGATTGGCCGTGCTGGTCGCAATATTGCTCGAGCCGAAGTAATTGCCGTGCCTCGACCGGCAGAAGACGCTCGCATCTGGAAGTGGTTCGAGTCGGTCTCTATGCCCAGCGAAGAGGTCTGCATCACGGCCCTAGATCAGCTGAACCCGCATGAGCCAACAGGCATTGCTGACCTAGAGCGTTACGTCAACCTCGGACGCAGCAGGCTGTCGACGCTGATGAACATCCTCGAAGTCGACGGCGCCGTAGAACGTGTGGGATCAGGATGGATCCGTTCCGACTTCCCCTGGGTTTACAACCATGAGATCTCGGCCACGCTACGCGAGTTGCGGCGAACCGAAGGCCAAGAAATGCTGGCTTGGGCCCAACTCGACACGTGCCGGTTGCGGTACCTCCGAGAAGCACTCGACGACGCCGAGGCGGCTGACTGCGGCCGCTGCGATCGTTGCACCGGTAACACCTGGCAGTCAGATCCTGACGTAGTGCTGGTGGCCAAGGCTGCATCGCAACTCCAAGGTGGTGATGTGATCATGGAGCCGCGTAAGCAATGGCCCACGCGTCTCGAAGCACCCAAGGGCCGTATTGCTGCCGAGTCTCAAGCGCGGGTCGGCCGGGCCTTGGCCAGGCTCGGTGATGGTGGCTGGGATGCGGTCGTCGAGGGTTTGTTCACGCTCGCCCGCAACGGTCATCCATTCGAAGTGACCGAGGACATGGTCCAGGCCTGCGCAGGTGTTCTCAAGCGCTGGGAATGGGCGGAGCGTCCTAGCTGGATCTGTCCAATGCCGTCGCGTCGAAGCCAGTCGGTCATCGACGCGGTCGCCGACGCGATTGGTGCGCTTGGCAAATTACCCGTGCATCGGGCGCTCGTCGCCGAGCCGTCATTGCTGGCACCCGCCGACCAGTTTCAGGCAGAGCAAGCTAACTCAGCGCATCAGGTGCTGAATGTGTGGCACCGGCTACGAGTCGAACCGTCACTGCTGCCGGCCGGGCCAGTTGGCGCCGGCCCAGTGCTGCTCATCGATGACGAGGTCGACAGTCGATGGACGATCACTGTTGCTTCACATCGGCTGGTACAGGCCGGAACCGGCCCGGTCCTGCCGTTCGCCTTGCGCTCTCGCTGACGCCGCAGGGCCTCCTGACCGTCGTACTCAGAGCGTTGTGGGACCCCGGCCGCGGCGGAAGGAACGAACGCCCATGCCGACACAGAAGAACGAGAACATGCTGAGTCCTACGATCACGCCGGGAAGAAGCGATGACTGATCTTCGAGGGTGATCGTGACCATCTCGGCGGCCAACTCGCCGCCTTGGTCCGGAGGAGTACCCGCCTGCGCCGTCGGTGTCGCGGACTCGTTCGGCACTGCGGCCGCAACGGCGGTCGGTAACGGCGCGACCGTAGGGGTTGGCAATGGCGTCGGCAACACGACTACTTGTGGCGTCGGCGCGACATCGAGGGTTGGCGTGGGATCCGGCTCAGCTGCCTGGTCAGTGGCCGGTTCCGCATTCAGTTCCGGCGTCGGTGCTGGTGTTGGGCCCGCCTCGACCGGAGAAGGCGTTGGGGTCGGTAGCGCGCCGATGAGCGGGTCGCGGGGTTCTTGGTCGGCCTCGTTTGGCACGCCGTCACCGTCGATGTCGATATCACAGACATCGCCGTCGCCGTCGTTGTCCACATCGCTCTGATCTGGGTTGGCGATCACATCGCAGTTGTCTGGCTCAGGGTCAGCGATTCCATCACCGTCGACGTCGGATAGCTCAGGCGTCGGCACCGCAGTTGGTTCGGGTGCTGCTTCGGGAGTTGCTGCTGGAGCTGTAGTGATCGTTGCATCGTTCGGCGCGATGTCAGAGACGTTGTCTACGCCGTCGCCATCGATATCTCGATCACACAGGTCGCCGTCGCCGTCGTTGTCCAGGTCGGACTGATCGGGGTTGGCGACTGCATCGCAGTTATCGGGCTCGGGGTCAGTGACCCCATCGCCGTCGGCATCACTAGTACTGGGGCTGGGGCTGGGGCTGGGGCTGGTGACGGGGCCAGGTGCGGCAACCTGGCCGGGCCCGGCCAGCGGAGCGTTCACGGTGTTCTCGTCGATCTCACGGGTCACGCCGCCATAGGTCCTGGTGACGTTCAGCCGATACTGATGGATGCGGGCGTTGGTCCACTGGCCGTCGGATGGGATCTCGAGCCCGTAGTTGTCGGGCTGACCGTTACCCGTCGACACCCATACAGCATCAGGGGCATCGAAGCCAGGCCGGCCCAGACTCCGACTAAGGTCCCACATCGTCGATGAGCGAGAACCGTAAACGCCGGACAGATAGCCGGCGCTATGAACGCCTTCTGTCCATGCATCAAGGAAGGACAGGACCGCTTCGGCACACCCGGGGCCATAGGCCTCCATGTCGTAATAGATGGGGTTGCCTGGCCCAATGCCGAGCCGGCTGACGGAGTCGACAGCATCGGCGGCCGAAGCCAGGCCCTGGTTGCGGGCGGTTGCCAGGTCAGTTGATAGGCCTTCGAACCGAGCAGCTGCGCATTGGTCCGGCGCCTGGAATCCAACATAGATCGGGATGATGCTCCAGCCGTCGGCATAGATCTGGCTGACCCATGGCGCCGTCAGGTTTGACTGGGTCTTGTCGGCACGGTTATCCCACGAACTGTTCACATCGATGTAGACACCAACGGTGGAGAAGGGCGAGAAGTCCTTCCAGATCGCCATCTGGTCAGCTGTCATTGCTGACTTTGCGTCGAACGCTGCACCAACCGGTGCATCAGGTGGTGGGGGAGCGGCACTGCCGGCCAGGGCGAACGTCGTGCTTGTGCCAGAGCTCAGTCCCCTGACCGTTACTGCCCAGGTTTGTGGGCCGCCGCAGTTCCATCGCATTTCTATCCGGCCAGAGCTGTCCGCGACCCGACGCGAAAAGACGCCATTCAGTTCCGGGGCCGAAAACTCGACACTCTCGCCGGGAGAAAATCCGGAGACGATGCCGAGTGGCCGCACGATGGCATCACATACGAACGGGTTCTCAAAGAGTTCGACCTGCAATGGCTGTTGGGCCGACGCGACTGGGGTGAGGGCGACGATGCCACTGATCGCACAGGCGACCAACAGCAGAAGTCGTCGGGCGACGGCATTCATCGACAGCAAAAGTAGTTGGCGCTGCGACCTAAGTGGCGGCGCGTGACGATATGTGCGGTTTTTCACAAGCGCATGGATGTTATCCCAGACCTGTGGGCAACCATGTGGAAGGGACGGGAGTGAGGTCTAAACGGCGTAACGCTCACACATGCGGGCCAACCTGGCAGGCCCACAAGCGTTCGCGTCTCAGTCCCGGAAGTTGCCAAACTGAAGCGGGATGTCAAAGTCGCCTTCTTTAAGCGCTTGCATGACATCTTGCAGTGAGTCCCGCTTCTTGCCATTAACCCGCAGTTGCTCGCCTTGGGTTGAGCTCTGCACACCCTTGAGGCCCAGGGCCTTGATGAACTTGTTCAGTTCCTTGGCCTTGTCGCTGGAGATGCCCGCCGTCAGTGTGAGAAGTTGCCGAGCACGGCCACCTGAGGCCTCTTCGACATCGCCATAATCAAGTGCCTTGAGTGACACGCTGCGCTTGACGAGCTTCTCTTGGAGGACTTGGCGCAGGGCGCTTAAGCGATCCTCGTTGGATGAATTCATCGTGATCGAGCCATCGCCGAGCTCAATCGAAGAGTTGGTGCCCTTGAAGTCGAAGCGGGTAACGATCTCGCGGCTGGCTTGGTCGACTGCGTTTCGGACTTCCTGCATGTCGACTTCGGACGTCACATCAAAGGTGGGCATAGCCCCAGACTAGTGCCGTGTCTGGCAACGTTCGGGTGTCTACGCAAAGGTTGGCTGACGCGGCATTAGCCACCTGCTCGACGCTTAATTGCTGCTCTTGTCGTAGCGGTGTGCTCCACTAGCAGCGCGCCCAGGGGAGCCGTCGAACGTGTCTGAATCAAAAGTGTCTAAACCAAATGTGCTGTTCATCATCACCGACCAGCACCGAGCCGACCATGCAGGGTTCATGGGCAACCAGGTAGTTCGCACGCCGAACCTGGACGCGATCGCCGAGCGGGCGACGGTGTTCGAGAATGCATGGGTAGCCAATCCGGTATGTATGCCGAATCGTTCGTCGATCATGACGAGCCGCATGCCGAGCGTGCATGGTGTTGTCTTCAATGACCGCTCCTTGGAATGGGGAGCAGCCACCCATGTCCGTCAGTTCCGCTCGCAGGGATACCGCACAGCCTTGATCGGCAAGTCACACCTGCAACATGGCATGAGCCGTAACTCCGTCTTCGGCGTCGATGCTGCGCCGACGGTCGACCATGGCTACCCCGACGGTTGGGACGAACTCGAACACTTCGAGCGCTTTGACGATGGGCTGCCTGATTGGCCCGACGACTTCTATGGCTTCGGCCATGTCGAACTTGCCATCGACCATGGAGGACGGGTTACTGGCCACCATCTGCGGTGGGCGCTGGACAAAGGGGCCCGCTACGAGGATCTTGTTGTGCCGTACAGCGAGGAGTCGCCGGCGCGGCGTCGCTCGGATCGCTGGTGGCAGGTCTATGAACCTCCCTATGAGCCAGAGGTCCACAGCACCAACTTCGTGACCGAGCGGACGATCTCGTTCATCGAGGGCGCCGCTGTCGACGACGAACCCTGGTACGCCTGGGCTTCGTTTCCGGATCCGCATCATCCGATGTCGCCGCCGGGCGAGTGGTTCGACAAGTACGACCCAGCCGACATGGACCTGTCGCCGTCCATCTCTGATCCCATGGAGCATGGGCCCGAATATCTGCGCCAGATGCAGAAACGCCCGCCCACCGAGCAACGGATGTGGGTCGCTACATGTGGAGCCACCGACCATGAGCTGATGCGCGAGTGTGTCGCGGCGACCTACGGCATGATCGAGTTCGTCGACGACGGTGTCGGACGAATCATCGCAGCGATCGACCGCTTGGGGCAGCTGGACAACACCATCATTGTGTTCACCTCGGACCATGGCGACATGATGGGCGATCACGGCCTGATGCTGAAGGGCTTCATCCCGTACACCGGTACCCAGAAGGTGTCGATGGTTGTGGCCGACCCTCGTCGTGCACCAGGGCGGACCACGTCGCTGTCGAGCAGCATCGACTTGGGGCCAACCCTTATGGACCTGTGCGATGTGCCAACTCACGATGGGGTACAGGGCCGCTCGCTCGTTCCTGTCATGGACGATCCGAGCGAGTCGGTTCGTGATCATGCACTGATCGAGGATGACCTGCGACCTCGAACAGCAGCTGCACTCCGAATCCCGCATCGCATTCGCACGATCGTGTCCGACGATGGCATGAAGTACACCCGCTACAGCTCCGGCGACACGTTGCTGTTCGACCTCGGGACTGATCCCGGCGAGACGGACGAGCTGAGTCATGCTGATAGCGCCCGCACCGCGCAAGCAAACGAACGGCTTCTCGACGCCATGATGCACAGCACCGACGACGCGCGCGGCGCCCCCGTCAGCTAACAGCACCCTGCTCGTGCCCATGACGGGCGAGGTCGCGCCCTGCATTGTCCAGGACCTCTGGGGTCCACCCAAGACGCGGTCGATATGGCAGGGCCTGGCGCAATAATTCTTGGCGGTCGCGGCGAGTCCATCGGCAACCCAGCGCCGGGCGACGTCCCAAAGATGGACGACATTCTCCCAGCGTTCTCGTATCTCGAACCCATTTGGGCGGGTGCTCATGATCATGTGTGATGAGCACGGGGGAACATAGGACCACGTTCCGCCGCAGTGGGGTGCGCGCCCGCCGTGGGGTGACGGAACACCTCCACCGCTGGTGGGCAACACATCGATCGCGGCTCCAAACTCGGGTGACCAAGGCGACCGTATAATCAGCTCATGAGCTCACGAAAGGCGCTGTGTCTTGGCCTTTTGATGTGCGTCCTTGCCGCTGCTGGCTGTCAAGGCGACGTCGCAAGCTCGACGGCATCAAACCCTCCGGTCGGGCCGAGCGCAGAGGGGTCCTCTGTTGAGGAAACAACGACTGATCTCGGGGCATCGTTGGTGGATCTCGCTAGGGGAGGGTCCGTTCCGGGACTCGCCTATGCCATTGTCGACAACAACGGCATCATTGACTCGGCTGGCTACGGCTTCGCCGACATAGAAAACGATGTCGAGGCGACGGCGGACACGCTCTTCCACGTCGGCTCGACTCACAAGGCGATGACCGCCTTGCTGGTCGCGACACTCGTCGATGAGGGTGTCCTTGACTGGGACACTCCTGTTGCGGAACTCGCCACCGACTTCGACATCGACCCGGCGATCACGGTCCGACACCTCCTCACAATGACAAGTGGGCTACCAGCGGACGCAGAAGATCTACTTCCTGAGCGGGTCGATCAAAGCGACGTTGCCGACACCGTCTTCGCCTTGATCGAAGAGACCGTGCTGGCTGGGCCGCCTGGCAGCACGTTTGAGTACTCCAACCTGTCGGCGTCAGCTGCTGGCTATGCGGCTTCGCTCGCCGCCATTCCCGGAGCGGCGAACGGCCATCAGAGATACCTCGACCTCTTCGCCAGCCGGGTCCTCGAACCCCTCGGCATGCAGGACTCGGTTCTGCTGGCCAGCGATGCCCGGGCGTCTGGCCAGTTGGCTGCGTCCTATGAACTCGATGGGGACCAGGCCATCCGCCTCGAATCCGAAGATATCGACAACGATCTTCTTGCACCGTCGGGGTCCCTAAAGTCCTCGGCAAACGACATGGCACTGTTTCTTCAGATGCTTCTCGCAGATGGGGCGAACCAGGACGGTCGCCAGCTTGTGTCCACCGAGTCGATCGATGCCATGTGGGAACCCGGCCTCGAGGGCTACGCGATGGGATGGGAAACCGGAGACCTTCGCGGTATCTCGTATCTCTTTCACGAGGGCAGCTTCGATGGGTTCCTCAGCATCATCATGATCGTTCCCGACAAGGATATTGCGATGGTGCTTCTGACGAACTCAGAAGACGCGGCCGGCGAACTCATCGCAGCGCTTCCAAGGATCGTCATCGAAAGCGTCGCCTGACGAGCGACTCTACAAACCTGCCAAATCAACAACGGCCTCGTTCAACTGTTGGTCCAGTCGCGCTTTTGGCCAGGCAGGCTGCTCATCCCCAAGCGAGCGTCAGACGTCTGGCTCGCCATGATCTGGTTTTGATTCTCGAGGTCGATGCCGGCGCGCAAGCTCGGGATCTCGAGGTTCGACCACATTGCTTCCTTCGTCATCCACACCCCAAACGGGCTGTTCGCTGCGATCTCGGCGGCGACGCCCATCACCGTGTCCTCGAGTGCGTCATCGGGAACCACCCGACTGACCAATCCGATGCGTTCGGCCTCCGTCGCATCGAAGACCCGACCGGTCAAGAGCAACTCCCACGCGCGGCTGGCACCGATCAAGCGGGGGAGCATCCAGCTCACGCCGATGTCACACCCCGAGAGCCCAAGGCGCACAAACGCGGTCCCAAACTTTGCGCTCTCGCCGCAGTACCGAATGTCAGACGCACAGGCAAAGGCGAACCCGCCACCAGCAGCGGCACCGTTAACGGCAGAGATGATCGGCTGACGAACGTCGCGCATGTGGTGGACGATCTCGGCGATGAGTTGTTGCGTCGCCATCCCTTGCTACATCCAGCCGAGATCCTCGGTGCCGGGCACTGTGCCGAAGCCATTTAGGTCGAGCCCGGCGCAGAAGCCTTTGCCCGCACCGGTTAAAATCACGGCCCGACAAGCATGATCTGCGTCTACCGCATCGAGAGCAGCATGTAACGCTTGCACCATGTCAAGCGTCAAGGCATGAGCTTGTCGGGGCGATTCATCGAGAGTCGGGTGACGCCCTCGGCAGGATGGTCGATCAACACAGTGTCAGCCAAGGTCATGCACCCTGGCATAGCAGTGAGTAATCGACCAGGCCAAGGCACATTCCGATAGATGCGGTCGGCAAGTCTCGTACGAGGAGAGCGACAGCTCCTCAAAAAGGACAGGCGCCCGGCTGACGCCGGGCGGTTGTTCACGAGTGGGCTGATCGATCAGCTGTCGAACCGGGTAGCAAAGCGACTAGATCCCGACGCCGACGGCGAAGCCTGCGGTGAAGCTAGTTGTGTCTGTCCCGAGTCGTTCGACCTTGATCGGGGCAACGGCGTGCACCCATGTGACGGGCCATTGCTCGAAGTGAAAGCCCGCTACGTCGTCATCAGTGAGGTCGGCGTCGGCGACCAACTGAGCGAACATGGCACGTTCGGACTCGTTGAGCCCTTCCGCAAACTGGTCAACCTTGGTAAGGAATTGATCGATTTCGTTGCTCATAGTTCACTAGAGGAACGTGCGAGGCATCCGTTACAGCCGACGGCGAACGACAGCAGATGGCCAGTGTGACATCGGTGGCGCTCGCGAGGTGAGCGTTCGGGAATGTCATGAGGTCCTCATGGTTTGCGTTTCGCGGTGATTCTGAGACGGGCGGCGACGACCAGCAAAACGAAAGAACCACGGCCCGCCGAGGCGAGACCGTGGTCCTATTCACAAGTGGGCCAGGGAGGATTTGAACCTCCGAAGTGAAATCACGACGGGTTTACAGCCCGTTCCCTTTGGCCGCTCGGGCACTAACCCTTGTGGAGCTTGCACCTTATCGAACCGACAAGGTCTGCCCACCCTGATTTCCCAGGGTCTTTTGAGCAGCGTTGATTGCGAGCGATGACGGGCATGGCTACATCGCCATGGCGGTGTACATGGCAACACCTTGGGCCATAGCGTCTTCGTCGATGGTCATCAGGTTCGAATGGTTCGGCGCTGCTTGTTCAGGGGTCAGGTCTGGCGCACACACACCCAGGAACGCCATAGAGCCAGGCACCTTGTTCAACACATAGCTCCAGTCCTCGGCACCCATCACGGCTTCTCGCATGATGTGGAAGGAACCTTCGCCGACAACAGCCTCAGCGACTGCGGCAGCGCGTTGGACTTCTTCTTCGTTATTGATGGTGACCGGGTAACCGGCGATGATCTCGGCGCTACACGAGCAGTTGTGGGCCTGAGCGTTGTGATTGGCGACATTCATCAGGTTGGTATGCAGCGTGTCACGCACGTCTTCGTTGAGCGTGCGGATCGTGCCTTCCATAAATGCTGAGTGAGGGATGATGTTGTTGGTGGTGCCGGCGTTGATGTGAGAAACGGTGACCACAGCAGCCTCGCTGGCAGGCGTGGTGCGCCCGACCATGGCATGCAGGCCAAGCACCGTCGAGGCGGCTGCCGGGATGGGGTCGATGCAGCCATGAGGCATCGAGGCATGTCCGCCTGAGCCATTGATCGTGATCTCGAAACGGTCAGCGCTGGCCATCAGCGGGCCGCCGCGACTAAAGAAGTGGCCGCTACGCATTTGGGTGAATACATGAAGA
>Ga0307985_10000695_pt1 | contig 19578 bp, 22 predicted proteins | sample EllFjometageno80_FD_203155 | JGI IMG/M metagenome (GOLD analysis project Ga0307985, IMG submission 203155) | Marine microbial communities from Ellis Fjord, Antarctic Ocean - #80 | ecosystem: Environmental > Aquatic > Marine > Unclassified | place: Southern Ocean | collected 2014-10-09 | reverse complement strand
CCTCCAACCGTAACCCTCGTCCCCGCAGTCCAACACACAATCACACCCGCGTCAATGCCAACTCTATCACAGTACCCTCTCCCCTCCGCGTTACTCTGCTCAACCCTCACAGTCTCCAAACACGTTAACGTCACCCTCGACCGACACACTTTACGAAGCAGAGGGAGCACTTTCGGCGGCACGTTGTGTAGCGTGACTTGATCGGCGATCCCAGGGCCGTCTTCGAGGGTTAGGATTGTGGTTGTGTGGGAGGTGGGGAGGCGGGTGGAGTAGTTGAGGAGGGGGGCGGGGTGGATGGAGAGGGAGGTTATGATGCAGGTGAGGGTGGTGGGAGTTGTGGGGGGGTGAGTTGTGACGGATGCTATTTTTCGGATGGTGCTTGTTTGTGTAGTAGTGGTAGGACTGGTGCTGGAATGGTAAGAGCTTTGATGGTAAAGGTTCTGGAGGACGTTGAGAGTGCCCTGCGTGTGCTGCCCCACGAAACGGTTCGCGTGCAACGGGATACTAGCGTCGATTGGCACGATGAACGGCGCTGGATGCTGCCCGAACGGGTTGGGTTTGAAAGTTGTAAGAGTCAACTGCGTGAGGTTGGAAAGGAGGAGGGGTTGGCCGGTGGAGAGAGGGAGGTTCTGGAGAGCTGTAATGATCGAGTTGGTGTTCTTGGTGATTGTCACGGTGTGCAGTGCGAGGGTCCTGGTTGATATGTCACGCGATGTGTCACGCGATGTGTCACGCGATGTGTCACGCGATGTGTCAAGCGATGTGTCAAGCGATGTGTCACGCGATGTGTCAAGCGATGTGTCACGCGATGTGTCACGCGATAGGGCCAGCACTTGGAGGACTGCTGTTGAGTCCAAGTTGTTGATAACGGAGGAGTAGTACAAGCAAAGAAGGGACGATGGGTCAGCAGGTGTCAAGGGCAGCATTGGAGGGGGCAGCATTGGAGGGGGCAGCATTGGAGGGGCCAGCATTGGAGGGGGGTTTGGTGGCATCTGGGTCAGCACCTGTGTCAGCACCCCATTTGAAGAATCCACGGGCACCTGTTCCGCTGTTGTTTGTCTTGGTGCTACTTGCGTCGCCTCAATTTGCTCCTTCGCTGCCTGCTCTCCAACTCCCCGCTCCTCCATTCCAACCTGCCCTACAGCAACCTGCCCTACAGCAACCTCCCCAAGCTTCCTTTTCCCAGTCACCGGACTTTTGAAGGTCTTCATCACCGTTTTGCGGGCGGGCTTCGACCTGATCCGGGATACTGAGAGGGGGAGAGGGAGGGGCTTTGGAGTGGAATGAGGCCGGCTACTGCGAGACATGGCGGGCAGAAGGCGGGATCTGATCCACATCGCGTGAGAGCGAGACAAAGTTCGTGTCCGTGTCCGTAAAATCAGGTTAACTAAAAATCATTAATTTTGTGCCCTCTATCTTAGGGCTCTATCTTATCTTTCAATTACGGCTCTACAATATCTACGATTTCAAACCACGCCTTCTCTTCCATGTCCTCTTCCCTCCCCTCCACCTCCCCCCCCCCCTCCGGCTTCCTCGCCTACCTCCAAACCTTTCGCATCCTAACCTCCTTCCAACCCAATCCCCGTGAAGCTTTCAAGAGGTTTGCATGCTCGTGGCTGTGTTGGATGGTTACGTACTATATCATGGGCATAGCTGGCGGCGCTATCGCATACTGGCGTTTTAAGAAGATGCCCCCCGGTGGACCATACACTGATGAGCAGTCAGATGCCTTCCGTCTGCAGGAGACTCTCCCTGATATGATGTTTGACATCTTCCCAGAGTTCTGTCCCAGGTTCGGAACAAGCCAGAACATTCAGAGCATGAGTCTCGTGGTGTTCTACGTGTACACAATTGGAATATCATTCACAGGTCACCCCAAAGGTCGTCTCATAATGCAGCGTTTCTTCCTCATCAACTCACTCATGTTCATCACGAGAACGACCGTCGTCGGCGTCACGAGCTTGCCGAACCCGAACTATCACCCCGATTGTATTGCGGCGGCGAAGGAAGAGATTAGCTACATGGGTGCCCTGGCCAAAGTCTGCGGCAACGGCTTCCCCCCCCACGCTTGCGGCGATCTCATTTACAGCGGCCACACCGCGTGCACCTTCATGTCCATGTTCATTTTCCACAAGATGAAGCTTTTCAACCACTGGACCGTCGCGGCGTTCATGTGGTTCTGGGCGATTGCGGCGCTGATTAGCATCTTCGGCTGCCGTTCTCATTATACGGTGGATGTGGTTCTCGGGTTGTACTTTGCGTACTTTTTGTCCACGTGGTACTTTCAGAGAGCGGAGAGGGTCGTCGTCGACTGGGCCAGCAAGTATATATGGTGGCTGGAGGGGCAGGATCTGATGGAGATGGGGGACGAAGAGAAGATTGGGCTGAAAGGGGAGTGGGGGGAGACAGAGGGAGACAGAGAGGGAGAGACTGAGATGGCCAAGAGAAGAGTATAGTAGAAGGTTGCTAGAAGAAGAAGGTTGCTAGAAGAAGAAGGTTGCAAGAAGAAGAAGGTCGTTTTGACACGACGAAGCAAGCTCTAATGAAACAAGAGCGTGTTTTACGTGTTCGCGTCCTTGGCGATCGGGTTATCGATCATCACCGCTGTTCCACTGCCCCTTCTCGGCCCCCCAAAAATATTGGCCATGGTGATCCCCCTGCCCCTCCCGTCCTCCACCTGCCTCATCTCCACATCCACACTAGACTCGTCATCAGCATCAGCAACATCATCGTCGTCTATCAAGTCGGCCCGTTGCAGCCATCTCAGATACTCTTCCGCGGTGAGCTCCACCCCCAGCCTCTTAACATTCGCCTTAATCAGCATAAACTTCGCCCTCATCTTTCCTTCGTGCTTCTCAATCTCGCTCTTTACCCCAGTCTTCAGTCCAGAGTCGCTAAAGCACCGCAGAGTCAGCTGACAGAGCGAGAAAAGAATGATGTAGGCCACCAGCCCCCAAACATGGTTAATGGCGACTAGCCACCCGACAAGCCCACCAAGCCAACAGTACATGACCGCTTTGACAAACTTTCTAAACGGAAGGGTTAGAACTCGCAAAGGGCTGGGAGGAGGGGAGAGGCGCTATTTGCGCGAGTGAGGGCTAAAACACGCTGTTTGCGAGCGAGCGGAGAGCGCCAGAACGCGCTGCCCTGCGCTGCGAGCGAGGCGCCGTCGCGCTGAATGAGCGGCTCCGAACGCGCCATTTGTTTCGCTCGTAGCTCCAGACGGGCTGTTTCAACCGCTCAAAATACGCTGTCCTTGTTCACATCGTGTGTATGGGCGTGTGTGTGGGCTCACCTGTACTTGCTCCGCGGGCTCTTCGCGTTCCATCTCCTCCCGTTCCTGTAGTAACTCGCGCCGTACAACACGACGGTCCCAATGATCACCTGGGTGAGGCAGAATACCGCTGTCAGAACGAGCGGCAAGTCAGCAACTGATCTAACGCTGCCGTTTATCCCGTTGAACTTGGTCCAGATGCTAATAACGCAAATCTCGAGCGCGAAAACCAAGCCGTGCAGGAGCTTGGCCGCCTGCATAGAGATCGTCTCGCACGTGTCGAGCGACAGCTTCGTCGTCTCCAGGAAGTAAGCCTGCTCGCCGCTCGTGAGCAGGGCCCGGAACATCAAGTTGTCGATATCAATGACAAACAGCACTGCAGTAGCGTCCAAAAAGAAGTCCTTCGCGTCGTTCGCCGTAACTAGCACGAGCGTGGTGCAGATGGCGATCTGTACCTGCATGCAGTAGCGGCGAAGGTACTGGAACAGCTCAAACCTTGCTTGGTTGATTTTGCGCGAGGTGAACGCCCCCGCCCAAACCGAGCTCCCCTCCTTCTTCTCGTCGCTCTCGTAATACATTGCCTGCCACCAACTCCACCCGCTCCTTCTCAGAGAAATGTCAGTCAGCATAATCTCTGCACGAGCGAAGCGAGTGTCAGAGGAGCCGCACGATATATGTTATATATTGTGTGAATAAAGGGGGGCGGGGGCGGGGGGAAAGCGCAGCGCCTCATAGCGCGTCGCGTGCCTCGCGTTCTGAGCACCCTTTCGCTAAAAGACGTGCCTGCGCAGTAGTTTTACAGGAGCTTATTCTTCGCGCTTCTTACCGCTCTCCTCCTTCGCCAAATACATCCCAACCGTCAAAGAAACTAACACCATCGCCACAAGGCTTGTTGCCGACAGCCCCTCCTTGTTGCTATAATGCTCACTCTCGCCGCACTGCGTACCATTCGCAGCCTTCGCAAAGTTCTCGTCATCTGCGCTTGCAGTTTGCCAGTCGAGCAGGAAACCCCACGGCCCTTCAGACTCCTCTCCCCCCACGTACTCCGCGATCGCGCAAGACATACACGCCCTCGAGAACCCCGTGATAGATTGGCTGAGCATGCCTTCGTAGCAGAACGTGGAGAGGAGGCAGTCGGCGTCGGTGTCGCATTGGGGGGAGGCGAGGCTGGTTATGAAGGCGTAGAGGGCGACTATTTGGAGCATCAGCTGGGCCACGCAAGTTATTCACACGTGTGAGCCACACACGTGTGAGCCACACATACGTGTAAACAAAAGGGGACGGTGGTGTGAACAGGGGGGCAGCGTGCTTTGATCGGTGTTGAAGTCGGCCGCTCTCATCAGCGTTCGCTCGCCAGACGTTCCTGACACGGACGTTCGCTCGCCAGACTTTCGCTCACGAAGGGCGTGAACGAACGGCGTGAACGAACGGGCACGCCTATCGAGGTGAAGAGGTTCAAGAGGGAAATTGTTGGACTCACCATTGTGACCAAGCCCACCAATATTGTCCCGCTGCTCTTGTTAATTCTGTCAGCAGTAGCCTTCTGTAACTCGTCCTCTGTGAGGCCTTTGGTTCCCTCAACCCCCTCCAAACCGATCGCTATCAATAAAGGATGCGGAACCTTAACGTGCAGGACTCGGGCGGCTTCGACCATGAAGTCAGGGTGGGTCACGAGGAAGGCGAAGGCGTGATAGATTGAGTCCACCTTCTCCACTGACTGGAAGAGACTTTCCATGTTCTGGACACTGCTGCCTCTTTTGGGGGATGCGGTTTGGGCAGTGGTCGTGGAACCGCGGGCGCGGAGGAGGGAGGATGACATTGGGGGGGGGCTGACTGCGAAGGATCGCGATTTAGAGAGGGCGAGAGGGGCGTGACGGCTGCTTGAGTTGTCTTTTTCCAGGAGTTACACCCAACGTCGTATCAAGCACGTCCTATTACCTTGCTGTACTTCGTTCACACGAACTCTCCCTTCTCCCTCCCCGCCGTGATCGCATTCGCGCTTGTGTCGTGTATCTCCATCTCCAGCCCATGCTCATCGGTCGGGAGCATTCGATGCGGCTCCATGCGGCGCGTGCGCGTCGTAGACAGACACGCAATCGCGGTGATTAATCCCAACCCGATCAAGAGACCGAGGGTCACGGCGACGCCGTGGCTTGGAGAAGAGCCGCCATCGCCGGGGGAGGGCGTCTGGGAAGGAGTCGCTGCGTCTGACGCGCTGGGCGTGTCAGGAGTCACGGGCGCGAGCGAGCCGCCCTGGTCAATGTCTGTGGCGCAAAGACGAGCAGTGCAACCCTTCTCCTCAAGGACCTTTTTAGTGTCGTCCGCAAACTCCGGCGGAATCAAGTCAGAGTCACAGACGTCGCAAGGGTAGTCGTCGATGCATGCGATAATGTAGCTGCAGTGGGTCAGTGCGGGGCTTGGGTTGGAAATGGAAGCGTGTGTCTGATGCTGGTCCTCATGCTTCACTATTGGCGCCCTTTTGTCGCTCTGGGGTTTACGCATAGCGCTGGTCGCCGGTCGTACCAGTCGCATTATAGTACCTATTCAGCTGTACTTTATACATCATCACTGAACCATCCAACATCCCCTAGCGCGCGTCCTGCGAACTCACCTCTCCGCCAAGCAGAAGTTGTCCCCTTCCGCCTCCGCTCCTAGCGTGAACGAGTCGATACACGCCACCACCTTGTCATAATCCTCGAGTCCGCAAAGTCCTTTAGCGGCCTCGTTCTCGTCGAAGTCGTCCTCGTCCACGGTCTCAGACGGAGTCTGGCAGACGCGAGCGGCGCAGCCCAGAGCCTCAAGCTCGTGGTTAAGCTGGCTTGCTTCCAGTCCAATGACCACGGTAAGTTCTTCGCACACAGCGCACTGCGCGGTATTGATGCAGGTTGCGAGGGCTTCGTCGGCGGCGCATTCGTTCAGCGATATGTCCTTCATCTCCGATGCGATGCATGAGCCAATCGACATGAAGTCGTCCTGCGTGCACGCAGGGGGAGGGAGGGGCGTGGGGGGAGCGTAGGAGGACGGGAGAGGAGCGGAGGAGGAGTGTGCTGATGCAGAGGCGAGCAGAGCGGTGACGAGCGACGCGAGGCGCATGCCTGAAAACGGAGATGTTAGAGGTGGTGCTGGCGGAGAGGGTACAGGTGGTGCTGGTGGTGGCGGAGATGGTACAGGTGGCGGGGTGCTGCGTGGCGGTCTCGTGTGCTCACCTGTTGAGATTGGAAATGGTTCTGACGTTTCTCGTTCTCAAACCTTTCACCCGATCCATCTCGCGCAAACTACTCAGCGCCCGCCTCTCGCTCACTCGCGCACCGCTCCCGCAGGACAATGGATGGTGCGTTGTTTGAGCACTGCAACAGCCCTAACGAGTGGCAGGCGGTCATCCACTTCATCACCAGCCTCCCAGACAGCGCTGCAATTGTTCTAGTCTTCTACCTGAGCACCAACAGCAGCGTGACTCCAATCGTGCTCGCCTGTTGCTACTCGGCAACCCTAACAGTGGAACTCGTTCAGCTGGTGATCACGAAGGCCAAGCTCGACTCGAGGAAGAGGTGCCTGCTGGCCATCACCACAAGCTGCGGGCGCACGGCCCTTCATTGGGCTGCTTACTGCCACAGCGACCCCGCCTTTCTCGAGTGCTTGATCCGCGAGCACCCGCTGGCGCTGTGCGCAACCATCAACGATGGCGACACTCCCCTGCAGTCCGCCATCCACCCCAGCCTCCCCGCCCCGATCCGCTCCCTCCGACGCCACCACCGCGCTCGCCTCCCGCAACTTCGAGCGCATAATCGGCCTCGTCGGCCCCTCGCCCGCCCTCACCGCTCTCGCCGTCCCGGCCCGCATCGCGTTCCTCGCCTCCCTCAAGCGCTCACACCCGACCTTCTACGCGCAGACCGGCGACCACGTAGCGACCCGCCACATCTACGAGTTCCTCGCAGGCTGATTGGCATTTGGGAGCGAGATCCTCTCGTACATTTAGGCGTAGTATGTACAAAATGAAATTGCGTAGTTACCGCGCTACACCTAGCTCGTCGTTCCTTAGCTTTACATCAAATCGTCATCGTTGTCGTCATCGTCGCTGTCAATCCCATAATTCCTCCTCTGAACAGTAACCTTCACCTTACTCTGCGCCCCCGCCCCCGTCAACATCTCCGTTAACATGCCCTCCGTCACCTTGGACTGCAAGGATCCGTTCTGAGCCATCTGCACGAGGTAGTTCTCGACGGCTTCCGCCTTGTCTTTCTTCACGAGCTTGATGCGCTGGAGGCGCTCGAAGGCGGCGGGGTCGCAGATCTGCTCGAGGATTTGCTGCTTCTCAGCGTTGGCTTCGGCGGCTTTAGAGCCGCCGCCTTCTTGGGCGGAAAAGCCGTCGGGGATTTCGGAGGCGTTTACGGGGGCGTCGGAGATTCCGTCCATTGTGTAAGAGTCTGAGGGGGGTGAGAGGATGTGGGCCACACACAAGTGTGAACAAGAGCCGGGGTAATCCGTGCAAGAGCTCGCAGCACCAGGTCTCGCAGTATCTTTGTAATGAGTGCCATAGCGCGCATCACCGGGCCAAGCAGAACCAGGCCAAGCAGCACTATTTCAAGCAACACCAGGGCAGGTTACTCGCTCAAGTCTCGGTTTGCTTTTCTTCCTCGCACTTTTGGGCAGCGGGTTTGTCGATACGTGAATAGCCCTGTGGCGGGGGCGTTTTGGAGGCCTTGTGTTGATTTAATAGCTATTGGTAGTCTGTTGCGGTTCATCGTACAAGGTCGAGAAAGTGAAAAATTAAATTGCCTGGATTAGTCTGAACAGGGCTAAAACGATTTACGAGTGCGTTATTAAAAACCGTGTTATTAAAAACGGGACTGGGGCGACGATGCAGTCTCGCCAAGTTGATCAATCGGTGCTGTATCTTTGTGAGACTGATGTGACCGCCCCCCTGCGTCCCGGCGCCTTTGGTCCCGGCGCCATTGGACTTCCAGAACGTTTAAAAACCAATGAAGCTGGATCGATGCTTTAATTCAAAACACATACCGGAGGGTATCAAGCCAGCTAGACGCAACCAGGTTTTACTACGTCGTCGGCGCACGCGAGGGTTGTCAAACAATGTTGATTTCGACTTCCAAGCCTGCAGCGCAAAGGCGGGTAGCAAACTCTTCGAGCCAGTCTCTGTTGTTTACGGTATGCAACCTGACTCTCTCTCTCTCTCAAGCCCCACTCCCACTCCCCCTTGTTCCCACTAACTAAGAGGCATTTCCTCACACACACCCAGTCCCCATTCCCTTAGTGCACCCATCCGTCAATGCCTCTCCCCTCCACAACCTCCCTCCTCATCCCCTCCTTCTCCGACAAGAAGCAGTTCGAGTGCGACCTCTGCCGAATCGACCTCACCTTCACCGCCCGCATTCGCTGCGCAGTCTGCGATGAGTACGATCTGTGTCTGACGTGCGTGCAGGAGGGGGTGGCGGGGGGGGGGGGGAAGGTGGGGAAGGGGGGGCATGATCCGATGACGCATGGGTATCATGTTGCGGGATGCACGAAGTTCCCGTTGTTTGTGCAGAGCTGCGAGAACTCGCACCACGGCTCGGCTGAGCTGCGCGAGTGGAGCGCGGAGGACGAGATGAGGCTGCTGACCGGCATTGGGCTGTTTGGGTTGGGGAACTGGATTGATATCAGTGAGCACGTCAAGACCAAGTCGGCTAGTCAGTGCTCGAGGCATTACTTGACGGATTGGTGTGGGGAGTATGGGAGGATTGTCCCCGAGTACATGCAGGTGACGTCTACCGCTGACAACACTGTGAAGAGCGTGCTGACTTTGGACGTCGCTAAGGTGCATGGTGATGACGTCGTTGAAGATTACTTTAATGCCAAAGTGCCAGAGGGGAGGACCAAGGGGGGGGCAGTTGCGAATAGGGAGGACCTGATCAGGAGGGAGACCCACCTGACCAAGTGTTTGCAGGCGGCGCTGAGTGAGGAGGAGGCCGCGGCGATCAAGGCGGAGGCGCTCGCTGAGAACATCACGCTGCCGCCAACCATCGAGGAGCAGGAGGCCATGCCGGGGAGCGAGCTGAACGGGTACATGGTCCGCCGCGGCGACTTTGACGTTGAGTGGGACCAGGACGCGGAGCAGACTATTGCCGACATGGAGTTTTCGGAGAAGGACACGCCAAGCGACCGGGAGCTCAAGCTGGCTGTTCTGACTATTTACAACAAGAAGCTGGAGGAGAGGCAGAAGAGGAAGCAGTTTGTCATTGACCGGAAGTTGCTGGATTACAGGACGATCCAGATGAAGGACTTTCACAGGCCCCCCGCCGAGCGCGAGATGGTGCAGCGCATGCGAATCTTCGAGCGCTTCTCGACGCCCGCAGCGCACGAGAAGATCGTCGAGCAGTTGCTCAAGGCCAAGGAGATTCGGGAGGACATTGAGAAGCTGCAGATGTACCGGCTGCTGGGGATCGAGACGGTGAAGGAGGCGGAAGAGTACGAGGCGGAGAAGAAGAGGCGGGCTGAGGCGGACGAGGCGGGCGTTCCGGCTCGGAAGAAGGCCAAGGTGGTGGAGGAGGAGGCTACCGTGCCGATGGCGGACTCGCCGGTGCCCGGCGCCAACTTCTGCTCGCCTACCGAGCTCTCGCTGTGCAGCGAACTCAAGCTCGAGCCGGGGCAGTACCTCGCGATCAAGGACCAGCTCATCACGGCCATGATGAGCAAGAACGTCGACAAGACTACCAAGGGGTTGCTCGCGTTCTTGGACGTAGGAGTCGTGCTGGAGGGCGTGGGGGAGAGAGTGCTGGAGTTCGTGGTCAAGGCGGGCTGGGCGAGGACTAAGCCGAGCATGTAGTAAATCTAGCTTGGCCGTTTTCGCGAGTAATCAGCGGCGTTCGTTTTTTGTTATCTGCTCCCCGGCGAGTAGGAGTGGGTGTGAGTGAACGCAATGTCTTACTGGAAGTCTCCCGGAACTGAACAAAGTAGTTGCGGACGTACACAAACAGCACATTGTTCTCGTTGAGAGGTTTGGTCAGCTTCCCACTCTTTCGTGGTAGGCCTCGCTGCGGCCGCGAATTCCAAAACCGGCGTGTTAATAAGCAGCGCGAGCATGTGCCCGTGCCCGATCTCGCCACTCCCTTCAGCGACTCCTCAGAGCTCCTCCGTCAACCCAGGACACTTTCAGTACCTTACCCAGGCAGAACTTACCAAGGCAGTGCTTGCCAAGGACATTGCTGCATCTTGCTTGCGTATCTTGCTTGTGTATCTCCCTAACCGCCCCCCTCCAGATGCCTAAACTGAACTTCAAAGCCAACAACCTCTTCATCTCATCAACCCTCGCTCTCCTGTCCTACCTCCCATTCGCCGTAGTCTCCAAGACCTGCTTCTTCCTCCTCCTAACCGTCTTCATCCTCGACCCGTTTGAGAACTCACGCGTCTTCGTCCTAATCTCGACCTTCCTCCTCCTACAGATCACCAAGCTGCACCGCACTGCCGAAGCCAACCTAGCTGCAGCCCACCATGCCGAGTAACGCGCCGAGTAACACACCGAGTAACATGTCAAAGCTCGCCCTCAGCTACGACGAGAACGAGTCCACCATGCCGCCCCACGTCCTCCTCGCCCACCAGAGCTACACCACGACTACGTTATCTGCCCAAGAGTTGCAGTGCATCCCCCTCCCTTCCTCAGCAGTAACAGCAGCGGCAGCGGCAGCAACAGCAGCAGCAGCAGGCACCCCCGCAACGACGTGCGTACTCCTGCACTCGTGCTGCGCGCCCTGCAGCGGCGCGATGATAATGGAGATGAGTTCGTTAGGTCTCGATATCACCGTGTTCTTCTACAATCCAAACATCCACCCGAAGAAGGAGTACGAGATCAGGAAGGAGGAGAACAAGAAGTTCGCGGCCAAGCTGCAGGTGAGGAAGTGGAGAGAGGCGCCCACACACATGTGTGAACAAAGGGCGGTGCTGTTTGCCAGCTTGTCGCGCGGAATAACTGGCTCGTCGCTTGGTTGCTTCTCGCGCTCCTCGCCCGCAAACAGCGCGCTCTGAAGCCGGTCTTTCACAGCCACACGCTACAAACGGCGCGAATCACGAGCACAGACGGTGCGAGACACGCGAGCAAACAGCGCTGCCCTTTGTGATGACATGTGTATTGCGCACCGCGCGTGGGTGGCTTGGAGGTGGGCGTCTTTGTTCGCACATGTTTATGGACCTATGTGTATGGGCCTTTGTTCACACCGCCTTCCCGCCCCCTAGATTCCGTTCGTCGACTGCGACTACGACGCTGGTGCGTGGTTCGCGCGCGCCAAAGGATTGGAGTATGACGCCGAGCGCGGCGCACGGTGTACGATGTGCTTCGACATGCGGATGGAGAGGACGGCGTTGTATGCTAGCGAGAATGGGTTCAGTGTTATTGCGACTACAAACGCGACGAGCAGGTGGAAGGATGCGGTGCAGGTGGACGAGAGCGGTGTTAGGGCTGCGAGTGCGTACTCCGGCATCGAGTACTGGAAGGCTGACTGGCAGACGGATCGGATGACGCTGCTCAAGTATCAGATCTCGGCGGGAGAAAAGTTTTACAAGCAGGAATACTGCGGGTGCACGTACTCGCTGAGGGATAGCAACAAGTGGCGCGAGGCGAACGGGATTCCCAAGGTGATGATCGGAGGGGAGGAAGCGGGGCTTGGGGAGAGGTACGCACCGCACACGGTGGAGCGAGCGAAGCGATGGGAGTCCCGAGCGAAGCGAGACCGTGAAGCGAGTCCAAAAAGCGCATCCGCGACGCGAGACCGGCTCAAAACGGCCGGCTCTAACACGGCTACAGGCCGCCCAAAACGCGCCACAAGTGGCTCAGAACACGCAACGAGTGGCTCAAAATTCGCTACCGGGCTAGCGAATAGCGCGTTTTGAAACGCTCTGTAGCGCAAAACGCTCGTTCGCCGGGAGACTCTGAACGCATTTCCCGCCTATCGACGGGCCTGCTACTTTGTTCCACGCGCATAATTTCCACTCCGTAGCGCCACTCGTTCACACATGTGCATGGCAGGTACTTTACTGATCCCGAGGTCGATGCCGAGGAGGAGTCTCAGGAGGTCGTGGACGAGTTCTTCAGCAACGCGAACGAGATTGCCGACGCCGAGGGCAAGGAGGAGAGGGACAAACTGTGGGATGTCTACAAGGAGCGGAAGAAGCAGCAGCTGAGTGCGGAGGAGAGCGGGGGAGGGGCGGGAGATGGGATGCTTGCAGATGTCAATAACTGGTAGCGAGTAAACAGCGGCGTTTATGTCTCAAACACAGTATCGCAGAAAGGGGGACAGGGGGGTGCCGTGCCAGCTCGCGTTGGCTAGCTAGGGGAGTGGGGGACGGTGTTGAAGTATGGTGTGGTTGGCGAGGATTGGCAGCTCTCGCGTAGATGTCTCACTCGGTGCTTTATGGTGCTTGTTGAGAGTCGCTTTGTCGGTGAGAAGGCGATTTTAGAATCACATCACCACAGGTGACTGCCGCTACTCACTGCCCCTTTCTCTCATCAGCCTTTTTCAGACATCCCCGACCTACCGGTTATGCATCGCAACGCCTACAACGTACAACGCACAGCCCCTTCAAAACGATAAGCTGCCCATCCAAGACTTAAAGATTTTTTTACTCGTCTCTCCACTAACTCCCATTCTTCAGAATCACGATAACTCCCCTCTTCATATTCTTACTCCTCTGTCTCTCCTTGACCGTGATGGCTCGAGCAAAATTCCCCGATCACTGGGGCGAGCAGCCCAAGATGCAGACCCGTGACATAAGGCCCCTCCCCGGCAACTTCGGCATGGGTTCAAGCACGCTGCACGGATGGATCAATTCCAAGATGGCCGAAGATGAGGCGAACGGACTGCCCGTTGCTGACGGAGGCACTCCCGGTAGCTTCGGCGCTCCCCCCCAGAGAGCGCCCAATCCGTTCGCCAATAACAACGCCGCCTCGGCAATGCTCGGCCCAAATGTCGGCCCGTGGCCTGAGATGATTGGTCGCGACGGCGAGGAGGCCATCGCGGAGCTGAAGGTCCTGCACCCGAACCACTCTTTCGCTCTCATGCTCCCCGGACGCATGGCTACCGCGGACCATCGCATGGACAGGGTTCGCGTGCAGGTTGACGAGGAGGGAAAGGTCCACACGGCGCCACGCTGTGGTTAAAGAATATGTTAACCGACGTGTTTCTTGTATTAACCGATTTTTTTGTTTTTTCAGTTAGCAACCCACTCTCGGTTCATTAAACTATCTGCATCTCCATGTGATTGCCTTCTTCGACGTTTGAGCTCTCGCCCCTCTTCTTAGTCTCCTTGAACTGCACGTGCAGAGCCGTGTACCAAATCACCAACGCCGCCCACCCCCCGGTCCAACCGAGAATCCCGTCCATTCCCCCCCCCATGTACGCCCCCTTCTCCTCCATGCCTCCCGCCAACAGCCGCTCGAAGCTGTATCTGAGCAGCTGGTTCGGGAGTCCAGCGTATCCGTAGTCAAGAACATGCTCGCCCCCCGCGACCTTGATTAACAAGTTCTCTACCCCAGCCTCGTCCAGTTTGTCATGCAAATCGTCACTCAGAACCACCGGCACCAAACTGTCTCGAGTGCCGTGGATAGTTATTGTGGGCGGCGAGCTCGCAGTGATGTAGTTCGTGGCTGACATTGCCCGGTACGACTCAGCGGTGCATTCTCCATTGGTCAGCAAGTATAAAGTTGAAGTACGGCCGGTCCCGAACTCGTCATCAGTGCACGGCCAGTCGAGATCGCCCGGCTTTCCGTGCCACTGATTGCCCAGCGTCGCCCAAAGCTCGAAATTCCCCGGCCCGTAACAGTTGAACACGGCGTTGAACGCGTTGCTCCCGTCGTCCTTCTTGAGAGTGTATCCCAGCCAAGTCGCCAAATGCCCCCCCGCCGACTCCCCCACGACCGTCACGCGATCCATGTCCACGTTCCACTCGTCCGCTCGCGTCCCGAGGTACGCGTACGCGTCCGTTAAGTCGCCGTGCATGTCCTGCCCCGTGTACCCGTAGCACGCGAAGCTGTACTGGCTGGACACGATTGTGTAACCTCGTTCGAGGAAGTAGCCGAACTCCCACGCTGTCTGACTCTTGTCTCCCAGCTTCCACGCGCCGCCGTGGATGTGGAAGATGACGGGGGACTTGGTCAACGAGGGGGGGAGGGTGGTGGGGCGATACCTGCGAGCAGCGCGAGCGTGAGTGTGAGCACGCACACTTGTGAACAAGGGGGGGCACACGCACGTGGGGCGGTGCCACACACATGTGTGAACAAAGGGCGGGGCTGTTCGTCAGGTTGTCCCGCGGAATGACTGACTCAGAGCGCGGGTTGAGCCCGCGTTCTTTCAGCGCCACTGCTCGTGAACAGCGCGTCCACGACTGGCACGTCGCGCGGTTCTCGCTGGTCGGTTCACGCGCGTCTCGTAGACAGCGCATCCTTACGCCGGCCCTCCTTGCCTCCTTGTTCGTTCTGCATACGCTCTTGTCGCGTCCGCTCTTGTCACGCCCGCACTTGTCGCTCTTGCACGTACACGTCCATCAGCAGCTCCTCCTTCCACGGGCGGGTGACGGACGGACAGTCGCGGATTTCGCGGTCGAGCACGGTCTTGTAGGGCACTTCTGAGTAGGTGGATACTGAGGAGGTTGCGCCGGTGAGGGTAAGGCGGAGGTGAGCGTAAAACTTGAGCCAGGAAATGGTTGAGAAGGGGGCGGGAGAGGGGGCGATGGGGGAGATGGTGGTGTTGATGGTGTTGGGGAAGGCGGCGTGCAGGTTAGCGGGGAGGTCCTTTACCAGCTGGTAGTTGGCGAGAAGGGGCGCGATGTAGCATATGATGCATGCGATGGTCAGCGCCGTGCAGACGTTAGTCATGCGGCTCTTCGGATTCTCCATCTTTCGGTTGTAAGTGGCGCTTGTGAGAAGGATGATTGCGTACGCGGTTGCGAGGACGAGGAAAGGTTGCGCCAGGACGTTCTGCGCGACGGCGACGTTGAAGAACGTGAAGATAGAGAACGTGTAGCAGCCAGCAGCGTTTCCGACGAGGAAGACGAGGAGGAAGACCTCGATGGCGCGTTTGGAGGGGTAGAGGAGGCAGCAACACCTGCTCCAGATTTGCTTTGGGATGATCATCTGGTTGTCGACCATGACGCCGGGCGGGCGGGGGGGTTTGCGGGCGCAACAAATGCACTCGATTGCGTTGCTCTGAACGACCAAAGGGTCCAAGTCAAGGTCCTCCTGTACAAGGTCCTCTTGTACAAGGTCCTTGTCCTTGTCTTTGTCTTTGTGCTTGTCTTTGTCCTTGTCTTTGCCCTTGTCTTTGTCCTTGTCTTTGTCCTTGTCTTTGGTGGGCATCGGTGGCGCTGGTGGCGCCGCAACCGCCCCCCCCCTCGTGCGTTCTGCTGGTTCTTCAATCTCTGGTTCTTCATTCTCCTCTTCTTCCTTGACCTCTTCTTCCTTGACAACTGAAGCAGCAGGCACCTCAGGCGACGCAACGGGAACCGCAGGGGAAGGGGCGGAAGTCTTTGGAGATATTATGGGGCGGGGAAGCTTCCCGGCCATGGACGCGAAGGGCTTGTCTCGCATGCTGTCGAAGGAACGATGTTGTGGCACCAACTGCTACTGTAACTGACACGCGAAGTTGTTGTAACTGACACGCGAGGTTGTTCAAACGCGCTGCGAGCAAACTGTGCAACAAACGCTGTGCTGCTGTAACGCTGTGCTGCTGTAACGCTGTGCTGCTGTAACGCTGTGCTGCCGTAACGCTGTGCTGCTGTAGCGCTGTGCTGCTGTAACGCTGTGCTGCTGCAACGCTAGTATGTTAACAATTAGTCACTAGTGGTTGTAGAAGCAGAGCTTGAGCACGAAGAGCAGAATCAACTGGCAGCCCGCGAACCATCCGAGTAGAGCGCGCGCACTCTTCTGATCCGCCTGCATGATGGGTCCGACGAGATTCCTCATTATCAACCCGGTGCTGAAGGCGGTCGCGGTGAGCAGCGAGAGCCACTGTACGGCGAGGGAAGGAATGACGCAGAGCGCCGTGGCGGGCAGGAAGGTCGCCAGAGAATAGCCGTAGAGTGAGAACAACTGCATGAAGGATACGTTGACGTCCTTCCCTCCCAGGCAGTCCAGCGCGAAGTAAGAGATGAGAGGAATTCCGAACGAGAAGCTGAAGACGACCCACAGCGCCGTGAAGAGCGCGTTCAGGTCGCTAGCAAAGTTGACGTCGTCCGAGATGTTGAGCCACATGTCAACGTTGGACGTGACCGAGAGGATGAAGACGAGCGTCATTGACAGCCAGAAAGGCCCGTACGCGTCAGGCCCGGAGCCCTTTGAGAGGACGGCCTGCACCATACACAGTGTGAATACCATGTAAATGTGTGAACAGAGGGGGCGGGGTCCATAAATGCGCGTTTTAAATCGCGGGTATGCGCTTCTAGCGAGCCGGTCGCTGTGAACAGCCGGCTCAGATTAATGCGCTGTTCGCGAGTCTCGTCGCGCGAAAGGAACGGCTTGGAACGCGAGATTCGCCCTCATCTTCTCACCTGCGTGAAGTAATTAGTCTCATCCGAGTCCGTCACACCCTTCCAGATTTTCATCGACTCAACGATTCTCTCCTTCACCTCCCGCGTGTCGACGTTGAAGTAAGGTTTGTACGAGTTGATGTCGAAGCACCAGCAGAGGGAGGAGGTGGGCGGCGGGGGGGGAGGAGTTGATGAGGAAGAAGTGGAAGTGGGCTGTGACGTTTGGGGCATGCTAGTCATCGGTCCTTCGAAGCCTTGCGACGATGGGGCCCAGTCGGGCATGGAATTCACAGGAACGTCGGTGTGGTTGAGCAGCAGGAGGTCGTCCTGGTCCTGCTCGGACTCGGGTGAAAAGGCGGCGTTGTTCATGTCCTTGATGATTGGCCAAAATCGCCATCTTTCCGACACCGCGACGCTCAACAAGCACCGCAAAGCACCGAGTGAGGCATCTACGCGAGAGCTGTCAATCCTCGCCAACCACACGCTCGTTCGCCACCACCACCCACTCCCCTAGCTTACCAACGGGAGCCGGTGCGGCCGCCCCCTGGCCCCCTTTCAGCGCTTCTGCAAACCTTCAAGCTACAATCAAACACCTCCACTCCTCACGCTCACCCTCGCCGCTCCTCGCGCTCACCCTCGCCACTCCTCACGCTCACCCTCGCCGCTCCTCGCGCTCACCCTCGCCTCCCCACAGTACTCTCCTCCATGATGATGCCCTTATTCAGCAACAGTCCGAATGCGCTGAACGAGTTCTGCGTCGATTTGAAGCAGAGGTGCTACTACTATTCCCCCACTTTCGCCACCACCTTCACGCTCTACCTCTTCACCTTCGCCATGTCTATGCTCGCGGCGCCTGATTTCTTCTTCGGGCCGTCGTCAATCGTCCCCCTCTTCGATTCTGCGCTCACCTATCAGACTACGTTCCTCGCGCGCTGCGTCGGCCTCTGCCTCCTCGCTCTCGTAGTGGGCCGCAAGATCGGCATCAGGGAGTTCGTATGGCTTTGGCAGGCGCTCGCCTTCAACGTCACCACCCTAGCCCTCTTTCTATCCGCAACCTTATCCGCCTCCGCAGGGTTCACGCTGTGGGTGTTGATCGCGCAGGACGTTGTTTCGTCCTTGCTGCTCGTCTTTAACTTGCGCTCGCTCTGGCTCTACGACCCGGACCTTGATGACGGGGACATGGATCGCGCTGAAGCCACCATCTACTCCCGCATGGTGATTGACGAGACCAGCTTTGTGTAACCGTACTACGTTTGTTAATCCACAGAATAGTCTACACCGCTTATGCTACACACCTCAACCGCACCATCTTTATAATGCCGGCGTGCTCATGCTCCCCCTCATCGCATTCTTGCTCCCGCCCCGACTCCCCGTCTTCTTCAAATCTGGCAAACTGCTCATGCTCCCGCTAGGCGCCATTACGCCGCCCGGCCCGAGCTCGATCCCCTGCAGCTTCATTATCTTCTTCATGTCGCTCAAGCTAGTTCCTACTGCGCCCGACGCCTTTAGCTTCTCAACCATGCTATTTCTGTCCTCCGCCAGTTTCTTGAGCTTCTGTGCTCTCATTCTCCCCTCCCTCTGCGTGCACGTGGTCCCGATGCCGACGCCGAAGCCCTGCGCCAGCTCCTTGGTGTCCCTGGCGACCTGCTTCTGATTCCTTGACATTTGATGGTGATTCGTCTGAACTCTTGTCTTGACGTCCATCATTAAGTCGTCCTGAATCTTGACGCACTCGGTGTACTTCTTGTTCATCCGCTCAAACTCTGCCGTTCGCGTCGCCAAGTTCTCAATCAACGTCTTGTACTTTCCCTTCAAGTACAAGAGTTTGCCGTCAATGAACTTGATCTCCGCCTTGGCGTCGTCGTTCTGGGAGAGCGCATCGGCGTACTGCTTCTTGAGCTTCTTTGCAAACTTGTCCAGGTTCTTGACCTGCATCTCGGCGAGCGCCGCTGGATCCGCGGGTCCAATCTCGCTCTAAATGGTGCCACAAATGTGTTAGTGGGTGCCACAAATGTGTTAGTGGGTGCCACTAATGTGTTAGTGGGTGCCACTAATGTATTAGTGAAAGCTACACACACACACACACACACACACACACACACACACACACATGATGCGAAGCGTGAATCATGGTGGCGCGTGAATGCATGGTGAATTGCAGTGTCAGGCTTATGGTGGCCCACTCCAATCTGGTCCCTTCAGCCGTCGCCCCCCGCTATCAGCCATCGGGTCAATAATCTATCTATGCCCTCTAGTCCTACCGGCGCAAGACTCTCCCCTAATCCGCCGTAAAATGCAAGCGACACACGCACCTGCTGCTGCACTAAGCTCTTCCTTGCCAGCTTCTTCGCCTTATCTAGTAACGCCTGGTCCGCCATCACAGCACAGCGATCAGATTGGGCTAACGACGACAGGCACCAGGCCATTAATACTCACAAAATCCTTCCATAACTGCTGGCTTTTTTGCACTATCCGACGCGTTGTCGATCGCGTGTACTCGTGGGGCTCGGAAAAAACTTTCGCCATTGTCGTTACTTAGTTTTAACTCTCGGTGAAGAAGAAATCGTCTTCGGCCTCTATTTTGACGTCGTCCACCTTGACCGCACTCTCCTTCGCCTCCCCCTTGGCCTCTCCGCCCCCGCCCCCCAGCGCGCCCCCCCCTAGCAGCGCGTTGAACTCGCCTCCATCCCTGGCCTCCATGAGCAGCTTCAGTACCCGCTTCTGCTGGACCTTCATGCGCATCATCATGCTGAACGTCTGGTACTCGCCCAGGTTCATGACCATTTCCACCAGCTGCT
>Ga0307985_10000689_pt1 | contig 19673 bp, 17 predicted proteins | sample EllFjometageno80_FD_203155 | JGI IMG/M metagenome (GOLD analysis project Ga0307985, IMG submission 203155) | Marine microbial communities from Ellis Fjord, Antarctic Ocean - #80 | ecosystem: Environmental > Aquatic > Marine > Unclassified | place: Southern Ocean | collected 2014-10-09 | reverse complement strand
CCAATTGACGTGAGATAGGTCACTAAATCATTTGTAGATGAGGCTTCTGGTAATTTTATTTTATACTGTTCCCCATCATTAATACTTTTAAAATAGATGGGTACTGCATCAAATTTTTCTTTTAATATTGCTTGAAGAGTATCTGGGTTATTTGGCGCAATCCCCACTTTAAATGTATTGGATTTGTATGCTCTTTTAATATCTATTAATTTTCCATCTAATATTTTATTTGACTTATCTATCAATGCGATATGATCACACATTTCCTCCACCGATTCCATACGGTGTGTAGAAAAAATAACTGTGGCTCCTTCCTCTTTTAATCGCAATATTTCATCTTTTATTAAATTGGCATTAATAGGATCAAAACCACTAAAAGGTTCATCAAATATCAACAGTTTTGGCTGGTGTAAAACCGTAACCACAAACTGTATTTTTTGAGCCATGCCTTTAGATAATTCTTGAATTTTTTTATTCCACCAACCATCAATTCCCAATCTGTCAAACCAATAAACAAGTCTTTCTTTAGCTTCTGTTTTAGAAAGCCCTTTTAATTGAGCTAAATACATAGCCTGTTCACCAACTTTCATAGATTTATACAAACCTCTTTCTTCGGGTAAGTACCCTATATTTTTAATATCGTTTGGATGCAATGGCTTTCCATCTAACAATACAGCGCCTGAATCTGGCATTATTATTTGATTAATGATTCTAATCAATGTAGTTTTTCCTGCGCCGTTAGGGCCTAACAATCCAAATACAGAACCTTTTGGCACTTCAATACTTATATTATTTAATGCCTTAAAAGATCCGAATGATTTAGATACATTATTAGTTACTAATAGATTATTCATAGTTTAATTTTCAAGAGCGTAAATGTATTGATTTGTAAATGAAGCTTTATAGGTTTATTTAAATAGTTTGTTGTTAAGCCAACTGGATTATTACATAAATTTAATAAACAAAAATAGACATAAAAACAAAACCCACCCTTTAACTTAATAAAGGATGGGAAAAAATTGCTATGAAAAAGAAAAAAATACCACTATAAATAATAGTGATTCTCAAATATAATAAAATTATTTAATAAACGTCACTTTATGAAAACATATCTTTCACTTTTTCAAAAAATGATTTATCTTCTTTCTCAGGTTTAGGTTCAAAATTATCATCATCAGTCATTTTCTTAAAAAACTCTTTTTGTTCTTTATTCAATATCTTTGGTGTCCAGACATTTATATGAACTAATAAATCTCCAGTTCCATAATTGTTTATACTTGGAATTCCTTTATTACGAAGACGCAGTATTTTTCCACTTTGCACCCCTTGCTCTATTTTAATTCTTACTTTTCCATTAACGGTATCAATTTCTTTGGATGTTCCTAGAACAGCATCAGAAATACTAATATATAAATCATAATGAAGGTTGTCACCTTCTCTTTGTAATTTATCGTGCGGTTTTTCTTCTATTGCCACCAATAAATCTCCTGAAATTCCATTTCCTGGAGCTTCATTTCCTTTTCCAGAAACTTTTAATTGCATACCTTCTACAACTCCAGCAGGTATTTTAATAGAAACAGTTTCTTCGGTTTGAAGCATTCCGTTTTCATCTGCATTTGCAGGTTTCTTATCTATTGATTGTCCTGAACCACCACAAATATTACAAGGAGCAGATGTTTGCATTCTACCCAAAATAGTGTTTTGAATGCGAGTTACTTGACCGCTACCACCACAAGTAACACAGGTTTTATAGCTTGTACCTTTAGCAACTTTTTTACGTTTTACTTTAATTTTTTTCTCTACTCCATTAGCAATCTCTTCTAGGGTTAACCTAACTCTAATCCTTAAATTACTACCTTTTACTTGAGCTCTTCGACCGCCACCACTAAAACCACTGAAGCCACCGCCACCGCCACCGCCAAAAATATCACCAAATTGACTGAAAATATCATCCATATTCATACCGCCACCGCCAAAACCTCCGCCGCCAAAACCTCCGCCACCACCTTCAAAGGCTTGGTGACCAAAACGATCGTACTTGGCTTTTTTATCTGCATCGCTTAATATTTCATAAGCTTCTGCTGCCTGTTTAAATTTTTCTTCAGCTTTTGCATCTCCAGGGTTTTTATCTGGATGAAATTCAATAGCTTTTTTACGATATGCTTTTTTAATTTCTGTAGCAGATGCTTCTTTAGAAACTCCTAATATTTTGTAAAAATCTTCCTTCACGTGATTTTGTTATTTGTTTTAATAATTTTAGACTATTGTCCAATAACTACTTTTGGGAAACGTATTATTTTTTCACCCAAAATATATCCTTTTTCAATTACATCAATCACTTTCCCTTTTAAATTGTCACTTGGGGCAGGAATTTGGGTAATTGCTTCGTGAATATCTGCATTAAAAATATCACCCTGATTTGTCTCAATAATAGTTAATCCTTTAGCTTTTAAATTTTCACATAGCTTGTTATTTATTAAAACAATTCCCTCCAAGTGTCCAGCAACATCAGATTTTTCAATTTCTGAAAGCGCCCTGTCAAAATCATCCAATACAGGGAGTAAAGAGACCATAACACCTTCACTAGCCGTTGAAAATAATTCTATGCGTTCTTTACTAGTACGTTTTTTAAAATTTTCAAATTCTGCAAAAAGACGAAGATTTCTATCTTTTTCTTTTTCTAAATTAGATTTCAATTCCTCTATAGGATCAATATCAGCAGTTGTTTCCTCTGCAGTTGTTTCTTTTTCGGTAGTTAACACTTCCTCTTCAACAACTTCATTTTCTTCTTTATTTTTTTTGCTCATAAATGAGAATATTTAATTTTTATAGTATTCTAAAAATAATGTTTGCAAAAGTACTGCCAATTATAATAAAATGTCATAATGTCATTTAAAAAATAAAATGATTTTAGACTTCTTTTTAAGTTTAAAAAAAGATTAAAACTGAAAAAAGATTAAATCTTACTAGCTCTCAACATTTCCCTTTTACCAGGAGGTCCAGGGAGTCTTTCGACAACAAAACCAACAGTTTGCATTGCTCTTCTTACACTCCCTTTTGCAGAATAAGTAACTAAAACTCCACCTTTTTTTAAGGCAATGTACATTTTTTTAAAAATTTGTTCGGTCCACAATTCAGGCTGAACTCTAGCTCCAAAGGCGTCAAAATAAATTAAATGAAAATTATTTTTATCATTAATTTCTGAAAAGAACTGCTTTCTTTTTAAAATTGAAAAATGGCCTGATACACTAATATGTTGTTCCCATTTACCTTGATGTAATTTTTTAAAATATTCATCAGGACTATTTAATTGCAAGGGATAATTGAGTTTTTCAATTTCTGAAGATGATATTGGATACGCTTCAACTCCTGTAAAATTTATTGGAATTTTATTTTTATCGGCTTCTAATAACGTAATAAATGCATTAAGACCTGTACCAAATCCAATTTCTAATATTTTTAAAGGCTTAGGCTGTAATTGTCTCAAAAAATATTCTAATCCCGCATTAATAAAAACATGATAAGCCTCTTGAATGGCACCATGCTTTGAATGGTATTGCTCATTCCAATCAGGAATATGAATGGTTGTAGAACCATCATCGGTGATAATTATTTCGCGTTTCAAAAAATTTAGTTAATTAAAATATATCGCATCATTACTCAATTAACAAGACTCCATCTGCTTCAAATGATAATGTTTTCTCAACTTCAATTATTGCAATAACCTCTTCTTTACTTTTTCCAGCATCTTCTGCATAATGACGTTGCTCTTTAATAGGTATTTCTGCTAAAAACGCTTTTCCATGAACGATTACTTTTTTATCAGCAATGTTTTTTGGCATAAAAAAACCATAATCTTTAAATTTTACCATTGTTTCATGATCCCCAATATCTAAACGCATCCAACAACCTTTAGATTGACAAACTTCATTTACTTTTGCTGCAAATTTTACAATTGCAGTATCACCAGCTTTTAAATTTTTATAAATCTCTATTATTTCTTTTTTAGATAATAAATTTTTATCGGAAAATTTTTCTCCAAATGACAAATAATATACTTCTCCTTTAGGTTTTACATCACTGGTATCAGAAACTTTAGTTTCTTTATTTTCAGATTTACAAGCAAATAATAATATAAAAACACTCAAAAGTACGATTAGTTTTTTCATGATATTATGGTTTTAATTATAAACAAAATTAATGCTTTTTAAAAGAAAATAGCTTGATTTTAGTTACTTTTGTATACTTGTAAAATCACATTCATGAGCACAAAAACTAATCACTCTATTTCAGTAAAACATATTGAAAAATCACGCATAAATGAGATAGATTTCAATAATCTAATATTTGGCAATGATTTTACCGATTATATGTTTGAGTGTGATTTTAAAAATGGCTCATGGAACAACCCTACTATTAAACCTTTTGGCAATTTATCAATTTCACCAGTTGCAAAAGTATTTCATTATGGACAAGCTGTCTTTGAAGGGATGAAGGCATATAAAGATGGCCAAGGTAAAATATGGTTATTTAGACCAGAGGATAATTTTAATAGAATTAATAAATCCTCCAAGAGATTAGCTATTCCCGAATTTCCAAAAGAACTTTTTTTTAAAGCATTAGAATCAATGCTCCAACTAGATAAAGATTGGATTAAACCTGGGTTTGGCAACTCACTATATATTCGCCCTTTTGTAATTGCTACAGAATCTGGCATCTCTGCATCTCCTTCTAGTGAATATAAGTTCATGATAGTATGTTCTCCAGCTCATGCATATTATACTGGAGATATTAAAGTGGTTATTGCTGAGTATTATAGCCGATCTGCTGATGGAGGAGTTGGTGCTGCAAAAGCTGCCGGAAATTATGCTGCTCAATTTTACCCTACTAATCTTGCAAAAGAAAAAGGATTTCATCAAGTAATTTGGACAGATGCTAACGAACATAAATATTTAGAGGAAGCTGGAACCATGAATGTGTTTTTCAGAATAAATGACACCCTAGTGACTGCTCCAATTAGTGATCGCATATTAGACGGAATCACCAGAAAGAGTATTATCGCTCTTGCAAAAAGAGATGGCATAGCAGTGAAAGAGCGTCGCATCACAATTCAAGAGTTAATTGAGGCATCTAAAAATGACAGCTTAAAAGAAATATTTGGTGCAGGTACTGCAGCTATAATAAGCGCTATAAGTGATTTTAGTCATCAACAAGTGGTGTATTATTTACCAAAAACAACCACTAGTTTTGCCAAGATGTTTAAAACTAAACTAATGGAAATTCAATACAATAAATCTGAAGATACATTTGGATGGAGATATGCAGTAAGCAGTAAATAAAATTTAATTAGCACGCTAATTATTTATCTAAAATAGTTTTAATATCCGGTTTAAAGTAAGTAGGCCCTTTTAATACTTTCCCGTCCTCTCTGTAAATAGGATTACCATCTGCACCTAGCTTACTCATATTACTTTTTTGAATTTCATTAAAGACTTCTTCAATTTTGTGTTGCATGCCATGTTCAATGATTGTTCCACATAAAATATAAAGCATATCACCTAAAGCATCAGCAACTTCAATAAGATCTTTATTATTTGCAGCGTCTAAATATTCCTCATTCTCTTCACGCATCAATTTATAACGCAATAGATTTTTATTAGTATCTAAATTTGCGGTTGGTGAGTCCTTCATTCCTAATCCAAAGGCTTCATGAAAAGTTTGTACTGCAGCAATTTTATTTTTCATAATTATAATTTTAATTTTTAGCGTATCCGGTTTTCTTTTTAAAAAGAGAAACACAAAGTAAATCAATAACTAAATTTAATGATTATTTTTGCGCTTATAAATCTACACAATTATGTTTAGTTCTGGTCAATGGACTTTTGTTATTTTTTTTATCATTGCATTTGTAATCGCATTGTTTTTTAGCTACAGAAAAGATAAGGTGTTACATAAAAAACATTATAAAGGAAGTATTTGGATATTAGTCGGTTTTATTGCTTTTGTATTTCTACTTGTAGCATTTAAAAATTGGTTAAAACAATAAAAAAAGCTTTTTGAATTAACAAAAAGCTTTTTTGAGTTTAATATATTTAGATTCTTAATTTACTTCTGGCAAGAAGTTATAATTTTTAGAATACTTAATCATTTGCTCTTTAAATGTAGCTGGCTGCTCAATAGTAAAACTTTCTATTTCTCCAGCATTATTCATATTAGGAACTATCATAGGGTTTACAAATCCACTATAAGGTGCCGATGTAAATTGAGTATTTCGTTCTAAAACTTCTTTATGTAAATCTTGATCTACTTTTACACCGTATCCTTCAACCAAAGCTTCCACTGCTTCATAATCACCTTCAGATTTTATACGTTGTGTTTCTTTTAATAATTGACCAAATAAATCATGAAGCTTTTCATAATCATTAATCTTGAAATATGTTTTTCCATCACGAGTTACTTTTTCAATTACATTCTCAGACATACCTTTTTCAAAAACCCAAGCAGATACCCATTGTCTATTTCGCATATGTGACTCTTCTACATCATCTCCTAATTGTAATCTAATTAGTTGTGTCATTAAACCATTTCTAATATAACCATCATAAGCGGTTTTTCCAACAGCATTCCAATCATCTACTAATCCTAATTCCTCTAGTTTTGGGTTATACAAATAGTACAATCCAACTAAATCTGCTCTTCCTTCTTCCAAAGTAGAAGCATAGTTTTTAAGTGTTTCTTTCGTTTCACCAACACCAGGATTTAGTTGTCCTGAAGCATGTCCAATTACTTCGTGTAATGCAGTATGTAATTTATCTCCTAATTGACCATGTTTTTTTTCTAATTCGTACTCTTCATCGTCATAAACATATTCTTTTAAACGTCCTGAACTTCCTGCATTGTTATATGCATGGATAATATTACCTAAGGAAACTGATTTAGACCCAACTGCGGCACGAATCCAGTTTGCATTCGGTAAATTTACTCCTATTGGAGTACTAGGAGATGAGTCTCCTGCTTCACCAGCAACATTTACAACTTTATAGGTAACACCTACTACGTTTTTCTTCTTATGATCGTCCATTAATGGAGAATTATCTTCAAACCACTGTGCATTTTCAGATAATACTGCCATTTTTTTAGACATATCAAAATCTTTAATTTGAACTACGGTCTCATAAGAACCTTTATAACCTAAAGGATCGTTATATACTTCAATAAAACTATTAATATAATCAATATTTCCCTCTGTTGCTCCAGTCCAAGCTACATTATAATCATCCCAAGTTTGAAGATCTCCTGTTTTGTAATATTCAATTAATAAACCCAAAGCTTTTCCTTGCGCTTCATTTTCAGCAACACCTTGCGCTAATTCTAACCATTTTACTACTTCATCTATAGCCGATCCATATAAACCACCAGATTTATATACTCGTTCTTTTAATGTTCCATTCTCTTTAACTAATTGTGAATTTAATCCATAAGACAAAGGTTTTTTAGGGTCTGGAGATTTCATTTTTCCATAGAAAGATTCAACATCTGCATTCGTTACACCTGGCCCATAGAAGTTAACTGCACTCATTAAAACATTGTCCACTCCTTTTGCTTGATTTACTTTTTTAGCATCCATATCGCTAAAAATAACAGTAAAAGATTCTCCTTCTAATTTAGTATTAGTAGCTGCTAATAATTCATTTAAATATTCTGAAGAAAAATTAGCAGGAAGTTTAGCATTTGAATAATGGTGATGGATACCATTTGAGAACCAAACTCTTTTTAAATAGGTTTCAAAGCTTTTCCAATTTTCAGAAGTCTTATCTCCTTCATAGGTATTATAAACATTTTCCAATGCTTTACGAATCGTAAGATTATGACGGTAATTTTGATCCCATATTATATCACGACCAGATAATCCTGCTTGTGTTAAATAATAAACTAATTTTTGTTCTTTTAAAGTTAAATTTTCCCACCCTGATATTTGATACCGTAAAACTTTTATATCTGCAAATTGCTCCACATTATAGTTAAAGTTAACAGATTTCTCAACCTTATTTTTTTCTGTAGAAGGCTCGGGTTTCTTTTTTTGATCCGCACATGATATTATAATCATAGCTGCTAGAAGCATACCTATTAAATACTTTTTTTTCATTTTGATAGTTTTTATTTATTTGAAGTAAACAAAAATAACAAATAATACTTTAGAAATGGGACTATTAGAATCGGAGTTATTGATAAATAGTTTCACTAAACGATAAATGAAGCAATACAAACTGTATTTTTTGTCAAAAAAAAAATCAATATAAACCATATATTAAAATCCTCTTAAGTAATTTACTCGTGAGGATTTTTTATATTAGCTTTATGAAACGAGTATGTTAAAACTTTTAAAACTCAATGGAATGACTAATAGCGAATAGCATTTGACCGATTTAATAAAATAACATAGACATATGAAACAATTATTATTAGTTTTTATTGGTGGTGGATTAGGGAGTTCACTACGTTATTGGATTGGCACTTATCTAAATAGTTACAAATCTGGAATTCCATACGGAACATTTGCAGCTAATATTATTGGTAGTTTAATAATAGGTATGGTTCTCGGATTATCTTTAAAAAACAATTACTTATCAAATAATACTATTTTATTTATAGCGACAGGCTTTTGTGGAGGTTTCACTACTTTTTCAGCTTTTGCTTTTGAAAATTACTTATTTTTAAAATCTGGAGATTTTATGAGCTTTGCTATTTATACCATTCTAAGTTTTATTATTGGTTTCGCTGCAGTATTTTTTGGAATGTGGATAGTTAAATTTCTTTAGTGCTTTCCATAATCCCTCACTCCAGCTTCAATTCTAACTAATAAATCATTTTCTTCAGGAGGTACAGGACAAGAGTATCTGTGACTATAAGCGCAATATGGATTATACGTTTTATTAAAATCTATAATTATAGTATTCCCTTCTGGGATTTTTAAATCTAAATATTTCCCTCCGCCATAAGATCCATCTCCACTTGTTAAATCGGTATAAGGTAAAAATAAATAATTTTCATATCCTTCCTCTTTTTCATGATTTGTACTTTGGTAAATACTAAGTTTTAACTCCTTTTCATCTAGGGTAAAATAAGCCTCCCCATATTTTACATATTCAGGTAAACGATCAGTAGAAGTCTTCATTAAAAAAGGTTTTTCATTAGCTGTTCTTACAAATTTAGCCTCAATACGATATTTAGTGTTGATAGGATAAAATGCGAGGCTTTTAAAAGTAAGTTGATCTAAAGAATCTAAAATAGAAGTTTCAGGACTAAGAAATTCTTCATTTAATTCCGATTGAGCTTTTTTAATTTCTTTAATTATTTTTCTATTGGATTGGGCTGTTGCTATAAAAGAAATAAATAACAAGAAAATTAAAACTTTAGATTTCATATGATTTTATTTTTGTAATTGCAGCGTTTTCAATGACATTGGAGAGTACAATTTGTGTTTTTGTTTCTCCATAGCTTATTAATTGATCTATAAATTGTTCCAAATGTTTTTGATTTTTAAGCATCACTTCCAATACAAAATTTTCATTTCCTGTAATTCGATAACAATTAAGTACTTCGTCAAATGATTTAACTTTGGTTAAAAAGGGTTTTAATTTACCCATAAAAGCTCTTATCGTAATTATTGCTTTTAATTGATAACCTACCTCATAGGAAGAAACAATTGTTTTATAACCATTTATAACTCCTACATCTTCCATTTTTTTAATTCTTTCTGAAACTGCAGGAGAACTTATACCCACAACCCTACCAATTTCAGCATTAGATTGTCTAGCATTTTCTTGCAAGCATTTTAAAATTTTCCAACTTAAAGCATCCATTAACATATTAAAGCATATTTAATAAAATAACATCTATTTTAAAGCAAATATACATAATTGCCTTAATTACTAAGGCATTTGATCATAAAAAGTTGCTAATTTTGTATAAAAAGTTGCTATAATAAATTAAAAATGAACTATTTCACCTCAAATAATAAACATATTTCGCCTATCCATAAAAAGGCCATAGAGATTTTGACGCTTTCCAGTCAAATATCTAAATATTTAGTGCCAGATTTAGCTAGGTTACAATCTGATGGATTTGAAGATCCGAACATTTATTTTACAGGTGATATCATTCAACAATCTAATTCATTAGTTCCAGAAATAGTTCAAGCAGAGAGTAAAATCTTTTCTGAAGAAAGACATCAACACCTATTATCCATTTCACATTTAACAAATGTATTAGATAAAAATTGTGACCGTTTGGAACGCATTAATAGCAACGGAAAAGAATTTCTTCCTCTGCTGCGAAATGAATTAAAAAAGTTTCGAAAACTACAGCATATTTGGATGTTGACTTTGTAATTAGTTACACATTTTACAATCTTCTTTTCTTTTAACTTCACCAACTAAAAACCCTTTTTTATTTACTTTGTAGTCACAACATAAAACATAAGCCTGTTTAATTAAGTTTCTAGCTCGTTGAATCCTTGATTTAGTAGTCGCTAATTTCAGGTTAAGAGTATTTGCAATGTCTTTCTGTTTTAATCCTTTTATATCAGACAAGAAAAGTGGATCTCGATATTTTTTAGGAAGTGTTTTTAAAATCCCTCGCAAACAATCCTTTTCAGTATGTTCTTCAGATTCTTCAACAATAATATTTTCATTATCAATAAACGCTACAGTTAAATTATTTTCTCTAAAAAAATCAATAACCGTATGTCTAGCTATAGAAAATACCCAAGATTTGAGTTTAGTATCATCTTTAAGAGTATGCAATTTAGTGTGAACCTTAATAAAGGTTTCTTGCAACAAATCATTAGTTATTTGATCATCCTTAATTTTAGAAAAAATAAAAGATTTAACATCATCATGAAATTGTGTCCAAATTAGATTCGTTGTCATAAGTGAAGATTTAAGTACAAATGAAAATAAAATTTCCATTTGTACTGTTTTTTTCTTGAATTAATTAACAATTACAACCGGTACAGTTACAATTTTCACAAGTGCAATTTTCACATTGACCCTTACTACAACTTACACAATTACAAGTGCATTCTTTATTTTCCATAATATTAAATTTATATATACTTAATAGACGAATATAGTTAGTAAAAGATGCAAATTGTTTTACATATTTCTTCGATACTGTCCTCCTACTTCAAATAATGCGCTTGTAATTTGACCTAAAGTACACGTTTTACAAACCTCCATTAAAGCTTCAAATATATTTTCATTATTAATTGCCTTACTTTGTAATTCATTTAATAATGCAGAAGATTCATTCTTGGTTGACTTATGGATACTTTCTATTAAATTAATTTGATATTGCTTTTCTTCTTCGGTAGCTCTAATAACTTCTCCTGGAATAACTGTTGGAGAACCTTTACTACTTAAAAATGTATTAACACCAATTATAGGAAACTCCCCATTGTGTTTTAAAGTTTCATAATACAAACTTTCTTCCTGTATCATACTTCTTTGATACATGGTTTCCATGGCTCCTAAAACACCACCACGTTCTGTAATTCTATCAAATTCTTGTAAAACTGCAGCTTCAACAAGATCTGTAAGTTCTTCAATAATAAAGGAACCTTGTATAGAATTTTCATTTTTTGCCAATCCTAATTCCTTATTAATTATAAGTTGAATTGCCATTGCTCTGCGCACACTTTCTTCAGTTGGAGTAGTAATTGCTTCATCATAAGCATTGGTATGTAACGAGTTACAATTATCGTTAATAGCATAAAGTGCTTGAAGGGTAGTTCTAATATCATTAAAGTCTATTTCTTGAGCATGCAATGATCTTCCTGAAGTTTGAATGTGATATTTCAACATTTGCGCTCTTGGATTCGCACCATATTTATGCTTTAATGCTTTTGCCCAAATTTTACGAGCCACACGCCCAATTACGGAATATTCTGGATCTACCCCATTGCTAAAAAAGAAAGATAAGTTTGGCCCAAATTTATTTATATCCATGCCTCTTGAAAGATAATACTCCACATAAGTAAAACCGTTGGCTAGCGTGAATGCCAACTGAGTTATAGGATTGGCTCCAGCTTCCGCTATATGATACCCAGAAATTGAAACCGAATAAAAATTACGCACTTGTTTTTCAATAAAATACTCTTGAACATCACCCATTAAACGCAAAGCAAATTCAGTAGAAAAAATACAGGTATTTTGAGCTTGATCTTCTTTTAAAATATCTGCTTGTACCGTTCCTCTAACTTGTTTAAGCGTATCATATTTAATTTGAGTATATACATTTTTAGGCAATACTAAATCACCTGTAACACCCAATAACATCAATCCTAAACCATCATTTCCTGCAGGAATATCTCCTTGATATTTAGGACGTTCAATCCCTTTTTGTTTATAGATTTTTACTATTTTATTTTCAATCGCTGTTTCAAGATTGTTTTCTTTAATATATTTTTCGCAATTTTGATCGATTGCTGCATTCATAAAGAAACCTAAAAGCATCGGTGCTGGACCATTAATCGTCATACTTACTGAGGTCATGGCATGACTTAAATCGAATCCAGAATAAAGCTTTTTCGCATCATCTAAACAACAAATAGAAACTCCAGCATTACCTATTTTTCCATAAATATCAGGTCGTTTACCTGGGTCATTCCCATACAGAGTTACACTATCAAATGCGGTAGATAATCGTTTAGCTGGCATCCCCAAACTTACATAATGGAAGCGTCTATTGGTTCTTTCTGGCCCACCTTCTCCAGCAAACATTCTTGTTGGATCTTCCCCAGTACGTTTAAAAGGATATAATCCTGAAGTATATGGAAATTCACCCGGCACATTTTCTTGTAACACCCAACGCAATATATCACCCCAAGCTTCATATTTTGGCAAGGCAACTTTTGGTATTTGTGAATGCGATAATGATTCGGTATGTGTCCGAATATTAATTTCCTTATCTCTTACTTTAAAAGAATAAACAGGCTCTTTATATCGATTAACCTTATCTGACCAACCTAAAATCACTTCCCAGTTATAAGGGTCGAAATCCATTTTTATGCGGTCAAACTCTTTAAGAAGCAATTCTAAAAAGCTTTTATCATTATCATTCTGAACTAAGCGAAGAATCTCATCATGATCCAATCCAAACTTATTTAAATGAGACCTCTCACTTTCTTTCGAAATAGCAGCAACAGAACAAATGGTTTTATAAATACCATATATTTTTTGAGCGACTTCAACTTGAGTTATTGCTCTAGCATCATAACTTCTATTGTTTTCTGAAATCTCAGACAAATAACGAACTCTAGCAGGTGGAATTATAAATATTTTTTCAGACATTACTGCTGATATTTTATACTTTGAAATTAAATCACTACCTGTTTTCTTAACCAACTCATCCATTATAGACTTATAAAGTTGATTCATTCCTGGATCATTAAATTGTGAAGCTATGGTACCATAAACTGGTAATTGATCTTGTGGAATATCCCATAAATTATTATTACGCATGTACTGCTTCTTAACATCACGTAAGGCATCTAAAGCTCCTCGTTTGTCAAACTTATTGATCGCAACCAAGTCGGCAAAATCTAACATATCGATTTTCTCTAATTGAGTTGCAGCACCAAATTCTGGTGTCATCACATATAATGAAACATCACTATGTTCTAATATTTCTGTATCACTTTGACCAATTCCAGAAGTTTCCAAAATGATAATATCATATTCTGCAGCTTTTAAAACTTCGATCGCTTCAGAAACATATTTAGATAAAGCTAAATTACTTTGACGAGTTGCTAATGAACGCATATAAACCCTATCGGAATTAATTGCATTCATACGTATACGATCTCCTAACAAAGCGCCTCCCGTTTTTCTTTTGGAAGGATCAACAGAAATTAAACCAATCGTTTTCTTAGGGAAGTCAATTAAAAAACGTCTTACTAATTCATCTACCAAAGATGATTTTCCAGCACCACCAGTACCCGTTATCCCTAATACTGGAGTTGTTGATTTTTTATTTTTTTTATGAATGATTGCTAATGCTTCCTTAGCAATTTCAGGAAAATTTTCAGCAGCAGAAATTACTCTTGCTATTGCCCCTGGTTTCTTTTTTGAAAGTAACGATACTTCATTTGTTAATGACTTACCAATCGGATAATCTGATCTTTCAACTAAATCGTTGATCATTCCTTGCAATCCCATTTCTCTACCATCATCTGGCGAATAAATTCTTTCAATACCATAATCTTGTAATTCTTTTATTTCAGAAGGAAGAATTACACCACCACCACCACCAAATATTTTTATTTGAGACGCACCTTTTTCCTTTAACAAATCATACATATACTTAAAATACTCGTTGTGTCCTCCTTGATAAGAGGTTAACGCAATCGCATTTGCATCTTCTTGTATAGCGGTATTTACAACCTCTTCAACACTTCTATCGTGACCTAAATGAATAACCTCAACACCTGTAGATTGAATGATACGCCGCATGATATTAATAGAAGCGTCATGACCATCAAATAAAGAAGCTGCTGTAACTATTCGTACTTTATTTTTAGGCTGATATATAGGAGTTGGTTGCATAAATAATTATTTTGTTTTCAGGCTGCAAATTTACAAAAAAGGGCTTATATATTTTTATTTATTATTTGTTCAATGAAATTATAGCGTTAATTATTTATTATTTTATTTAAATAAATCAAAAGCGTTGCTTATCAATAAACGAATAGCTATCTAAAAAAAACTAATTTGCGCATCCATTTTTACATTCTCTGTGCAGAAGTACAAGATATCAACAACGCTCTTCCTAACGAAATTAACTGTTATAGAAAACTCATTTCAAAAAATAGGAGTTACTGTTTTTTATATAAAATAGCTTTCATTTGTTTTTGTAAAGCTTCTGCTTTGTAGGCAGCAGCTTCCGCAAAATCTAATTGATTAGAGGCATAAATAATACCTCTTGAAGAATTAATAAGTAAACCTACATTTTTACTCATTCCATATTTACAAACATCCTGCAAATTACCTCCCTGTGCCCCTACTCCAGGAACTAATAGAAAACTATTTGGAACTATGTTTCTTATTTCTTTAAAATATTCAGCTTTTGTAGCACCAACCACATACATTAATTGATCACTATGCTCCCAGGATTTTGAAGTTTTTAAAACCTTTTTATACAATTCTTCATCATCAATTATTTGAGTTTGAAAATCGAATGCCCCTTTGTTTGAGGTTAATGCCAGTAATATGGTATGCTTGTCTTTAAAAGACAAAAATGGCTCTACAGAATCTTTACCCATATAAGGAGCAACCGTAACAGCATCGAACCCTAAATCTTCTAGAAAAGCTTTAGCATACATTGCAGATGTATTACCAATATCTCCACGTTTTGCATCGGCTATGGTAAAAATTTCTGGATGATTGATATTTAAATAATCAATAGTCTTTTCTAAAGCCTTCCATCCTTTAATTCCATAGGCTTCATAAAATGCCGTATTCGGTTTATAAGCAACCACTAAATGATGAGTAGCATCAATTATTGCTTTATTAAAAGCAAAAATTGGATCTTCCTCTTCTAGTAAATGTTTTGGGATTTTATTTAAATCTATATCCAAACCTATACAAAGGAAAGAATTTTTTTTTCGGATTTCGGAAATTAGAAAGTCATTTGTCATTGCTTAGATTAAAAAGTTTCTCCTGATTCCTTTAATTTTTCAGTATTGTTTACCAATTGCAATTCATCAATAATTTTTTGAATATCACCATTTATAATATTACTTAAATCATATAATGTCAGATTGATTCTATGATCAGTAACTCTACCTTGAGAATAATTATAAGTTCTAATTTTAGCACTACGGTCTCCACTTGTTACCATAGAACCTCTTTTTATAGCATCTTCTGCTTGTTTTTTAGCTAACTCCAAATCATACAATCTAGAACGAAGTACTTTAAAAGCTTTCTCTTTATTTTTATGTTGAGATTTTTGATCTTGACATTGCGCTACTAATCCAGTTGGAACATGTGTTAATCTAACTGCTGAATAGGTGGTGTTTACCGATTGCCCACCAGGTCCTGATGAACAGAAATAATCAACTCTTACATCTTTCATTTCTATTTGTACATCAAACTCTTCTGCTTCTGGGAACACCATAACAGTTGCAGCACTTGTATGAACTCTACCTTGTGTTTCAGTTTGCGGAACTCTTTGAACACGGTGAACACCAGCTTCAAACTTTAAAACACCGTATACATCATCTCCATTAATTTCAAGCTGTATTTCTTTAAAGCCACCACTCGTACCTTCACTAAAATCTACTACACTGGTTTTCCAACCTCTACCTTCGCAATACTTTGTATACATTCTAAAAATATCACCTGCAAAAATACTAGCTTCATCTCCACCAGCACCCGCTCTAATTTCCATTACTGCATTTTTAGAATCTTCCGGATCCTTAGGTATCAATAAAAATTTTATTTCTTCTTCTAATGGAGGAATTCTATTTTTAGCCTCGTCCATCTCCATTTTTGCCATTTCAACCATTTCGGCATCACTACCATCAGAAATAATTTCTTCAGCTTCATTAATATTATCTGTCAATGTAATATACTCCTCACGCTTATCCATTAATAATCTTAAATCTTTATATTCTTTATTTAATTGAATATATCGTGGTTGGTCTGTAATTATATCTGGTTGAATGATTAAATCACTTACCTCATCAAAGCGTTGTTTTACTATTTGAAGTTTTTCTAACATAAAATTTTATTGTCTTACAAATCTACAATCTTTCTAATTACTTAAGTAAACAGAATAGAAAAAACTAGGTCCTTCTTTTTAGAAGATGTTATTTAATAAAGGAACTCTCCAAATTCACTTTTAATAGTTAACTTTTTTGTTTCTGAAGCCGCTACCCTTCCAACAATCTTTGCATCTACATTAAAAGATTTAGAAATTTCAATGATATCATCTGCTATTTCTTGAGGAACATATAATTCCATGCGATGTCCCATATTAAATACTTGGTACATTTCTTTCCAATCCGTCTTACTTTCCTCTTGTATTAATTTAAATAAAGGTGGTACTTCAAATAAATTATCTTTTATAATATGAAGGTTTTTTACAAAATGAAGAATCTTAGTTTGAGCTCCACCACTGCAATGAACCATTCCGTGGATGTCTTTATTGGTATATTTTGAAAGGATATTTTTAATAATTGGAGCATAGGTTCTGGTTGGAGATAATACCAACTTTCCAACATCCAAATCGGTATCACTAACTGAATCTGTTAATCTTTTAGACCCTGAATACACCAGGTCTTCTGGAACTTCTTGATCAAAACTCTCCGGGTATTTTTTAGCTAAATATTTATCAAAAACATCATGGCGTGCAGAAGTAAGTCCGTTACTTCCCATACCTCCATTATATGCTGTTTCGTAAGTCGCTTGACCAAATGATGCTAATCCAACGATTACATCTCCAGCTTTAATAGTTGCATTGTCAATAACATCACTGCGTTTTATTCGAGCTGTTACGGTAGAATCTACAATGATGGTTCTTACCAGATCTCCTACATCTGCAGTTTCTCCTCCGGTAGAATGAATAGTTACTCCAAATTCTTTTAAGTCATCTAGCAATTCTTCTGAGCCATTTATAATAGTAGAAATTACCTCACCTGGGATTTTATTTTTATTACGACCTATGGTAGAAGACAACATAATATTGTCTGTTGCGCCCACACATAATAAATCATCAATATTCATAATTAACGCATCTTGCGCTATGCCTTTCCAAACAGATAAATCTCCTGTTTCTTTCCAATACATATAAGCTAAAGAAGATTTTGTTCCTGCACCATCCGCATGCATCACTAAACAATAATTATTATCACCCGTTAAATGATCGGGTACAATCTTACAAAATGCTTGAGGAAATAAACCTTTATCTATGTTTTTAATAGCATTATGCACATCCTCTTTTGATGCAGAGACCCCTCTTTGTGCATATCTCTTTGAAATTTCTTGGTCCATAATATCTAAATATTATTGCAAAAATAGTTAAAAAAAAGTCGCTCAATAATTATTAAGCGACTTATATAAATTCTTATTAAAGTTTATTTGAACATGAGCATTTCTCGATACTTAGATAATGGCCAAAGTTCATCATCGACCAATAATTCTAATTTATCACAATGATATCTAATTTGATCAAAATAAGGCTTAACTTTATTACAATAAGCTTCTGCACATTTTTCTGTAGAATCAATTTTATTAGCTTTTTTGCGTTCTTCAATCATATTGGTAATACCCATATTGATTTTTTCAATGTGCTCAGAAATTTTTTCTATCAGTTTTAATTGCTCCACCGACAACCTCTTAAAGTCACTACCATAAATATCTTTTAACCCTTGGACATTTTTAATTAAAATATTTTGATATTTAATTGCTGTAGGAATTACATGGTTTCTTGCAATATCTCCAAGTACCCTTCCTTCAATTTGAATACGCATGGAGTACTCTTCTACTTTAATTTCATAACGAGCTTCAATTTCTACTCTGCTCATGATGTTAAGTTCTTCGTATAAAGCAATTGTTTTTTCGGCTACTTTTGCTTTTAAGGCTTCTGGAGTACTTCTATGATTACTAAGCCCTCTCTTTTTCGCTTCTATTTCCCATGCTTTTCCATAACCATCTCCTTCAAATCTGATACGCTTAGAGTCTTTAACATACTCTCTAAGTACATTAAAAATCGCATCGTCTTTTTTCATTTTCTTTTCTTCAATAAGAAGGTCTACACTTTTCTTAAATTCAATTAATTGTTTTGCAACAATAGCATTTAATACGGTCATAGGAGTCGCACAGTTCGCAGTTGAACCAACAGCTCTAAACTCAAATTTATTACCCGTAAAGGCAAATGGAGATGTTCTATTACGATCCGTATTATCTAATAATATTTCCGGAATTTTTCCTACTACATTTAATTTAAGATCTGTTTTTTCTTCTGGAGATAATTTACCATTAGTAACTTTCTCTAATTCATCTAATGCTTTTGTAAGCTGAGTTCCAATAAATACAGAAATAATAGCTGGTGGCGCTTCATTAGCACCTAAACGATGATCATTATTAGCACTTGCAATAGAAGAACGCATTAACTCTTCGTGATCATTTACAGCCTTAATCGTATTTATAAAGAACGTTAGAAACTGAAGATTGCGTTTTGGAGTTTTACTAGGACTCAATAAATTAATCCCTGTATTGGTACTTAAAGACCAATTATTATGTTTTCCACTTCCATTGATTCCTTTAAATGGTTTTTCATGGAACAATACTTTAAAGTGATGTCTTTCCGCAACTTTTTCCATAATATCCATTAATAAGGAATTATGATCTACTGCAAGGTTGGCTTCTTCAAAAATTGGAGCTAATTCAAATTGATTTGGAGCAACTTCATTATGACGTGTTTTAACAGGAATCCCTAATAACATACATTCTGTTTCTAAGTCCCGCATATAATCTAATGCTCTAGTAGGAATAGATCCAAAATAATGATCGTCCAATTGCTGACCTTTTGCAACTTCATGACCTAACAAGGTTCTACCCGTTAACATTATATCTGGTCTAGAAGATGCCATCGCTTTATCTATCAGAAAA
>Ga0307985_10000688_pt1 | contig 19676 bp, 8 predicted proteins | sample EllFjometageno80_FD_203155 | JGI IMG/M metagenome (GOLD analysis project Ga0307985, IMG submission 203155) | Marine microbial communities from Ellis Fjord, Antarctic Ocean - #80 | ecosystem: Environmental > Aquatic > Marine > Unclassified | place: Southern Ocean | collected 2014-10-09 | reverse complement strand
TAAAGGTTTCTTTTTTATTTCTATCTATATCTAGAATTCCCCAGTACTCTTCATTTGGAGCTCCATCATAAGGAACTCCTACACTATTAGGAGCCCAGCCACCAACATCTTGTTTGTCTGGATTTCCGGCTTTCCATAAACCATCTAAAAACGAAAAAACAAATAGCCCTGAATTAATTTCTGAGTTTTCAAATACTGCATCAATTATTTTAGAATTTGCGTCAGCTTGTGCTTTTTGATTTTCACCTTGTAAATAGCCATCCTTTTCAATAGTCATATAACTATCTGACCCTGCTTCAGAAAGATAAACTGGCTTATCGCTTAATGATTTCCATTCTTTAAATATTGAAGACGGTTCATCCCATCTGTATACGTTTAATCCCCATATGTCAATATTGGGATTAGAGTTTAAAACTTCCAAATTAGGCAATTCACCATGTGCTGTAGCTACAGGGCGGTTTTTGTCATTTTCTTTTATTAAAAGTGCTGATTCATTAAGCGCATTGTACCAGTTATTGATATCTCCATCAAACCATTCAGGGTGATAGTTATACTCGTTACCTAATTCCCAAAATAATATAGCATTATGATTTTTATATTTATTGACATAGTCTATAAAAGTTCCAGAGAAAATATCATAAAAACCATCTTGATTAAATCCGAAACTAATGATGACTTTAATACCAACTTGTTCTATTTTATTTAGAACTTCAATTTGATCAATTGGTTCGTAAACTCTTATTGTATTAATACCTGCCTCTTGCATTAATTTAAGGTCTTGATCTATATTACTAAAGTTTCTTTTAGTGCTTCCCTTTGGGACTGGATGATAACAAATTCCTTTTATATAATAAGGAACATTATTCACAAGTAATTGTCTTTTTGATGTGGAAACTACGTCAATTTCAGAGCTATTATAAATTGCTGAACCAACAAATAAAATTGAAATAAATACTATTATTAGATTAATTATTTTCACTTATCCTTAATTTTTTAATTTAGTTGATTCAGGAATTAAAACATCTTGTAATAAATCATTGAAAACTCCGTTATAAGTTTTATCAATTAAATTTCCATTTCTAGTTAACCCGTTAAAAATTCCATTATCTACACTCTCCCAAAGAGTATATTTTGCTTTTCCATCAACTGTAAATAAACCGAAATGATTTTCTGAGCCATTCAAATTTCCAGTTGAATCTTTCCATGGCTCGTTAAAAGCTTCAAAATAAAAACAAGAAATTTTTTCTTTATTAGTCCATTCACGCATTTTTTCAAAATAAAGGGCTTGTTTAAACTCATCAGCTGCATGAGAACCATTTTTGCCATAAAGCCCGTTTGATACTGTAGCCCACCCTAATTCTCCAATATGGACTGGCTTATTGATTCCTAGACTAACGATGTGATTTTTTACACTGTTATATTGTGAAACTGTATAAGAGAAAACATTTTTCATTGATTTTTTAATCAATTCCATTTCAGAAAATTCATTTGTGATGCTTTCCCTTGGTTCCCAAAACTTTGGATTATAGTGAGTGTCATGAAAAGCATAAGTATGCATAGAAACATAATCTACAGCGTTAATTAGAGCTGTTAAATCGTCTGAGTGATAAATAGAATTTCCTCCTCCCCAAGATTCGAAATTATCTGAGCTAGTAATCCATAGGTCTTTTGGCAGCATATCTTTATTTTTTAAATCTTGAAGATGATTTACCCATTTTAAAATAACTGAAGGCTGTACATAATAACTCGTTGCCCATTGAACCATCGCTTCGTTTCCTACGGCGATAATTTTTACAATATCAGGGTATTTATTAGCAAGAATAATTGCTTTTTGAATTTCAATCGAGTTAGCAGACTCATCTTCTTTATTATGATTTGGATTTGAGGTCCATGCATTTTCACAATCAATCCAAGCGCCTAATTTAACATACATTTCAAAAGACGAGTCTTCAAGCTTTAACTCTCTAATTGATTTTAAAATATTTGATGCTTGATCAAGTTGTAAATTGTAAGTTCTAAGAATTTTAACACCCATTGCGGATAAAATTTTCATATCCTCTTTCAACTCAAAAATTGTAGGCTGAATGTCTCGAGTTTTTTCGCGATATCCTCCGTAAGAAATTGCTAAATAATTCGGATTTCCTAAGATTTCTAATGCTGTTTTATCTACTGAAACTCTCTTGTTTTTATTTTCACAAGAAAAAAATAAAATGCTAATTGATAATAATAAAACGACATTATAAATTAGCAAATTCTTCATATTTTATTGTTTAATCTAAATAGATTTAAAAATTATTTTTTTTAATATATACTACAATCTTATTTACTTCATCAGTCCTTTTAAAAACTGCCAAACTTATTTTATCATTTAGTTTTTTTCCGTTAAATTCTACAGACTTCCCGTTATTTAAAAAGACTATAATTTTTGAAGTTGTTGACTTTTGGTAAATAATAGGAACTTGACAATAAGTAAATCCTAATGAATTTTTTTCAAGAGAAATAGAACAGGTTTCTTTACTAAGATTTATGTAATTAAATATTTGAATCTTATTTAAAAATTCTTCATTTTTTAAAATCTCAGGGTTAAAACAAAGTGCACCTTTATCAACTTGAACCCCTAGTTCTCCAAACCTACTTAAAATGTCCTCTTTTACTTGACCTGTCATCCCAGGTTGTTGCGCACCTTTGCCAGCTGGCGTATGAGAGTAAGGATCCGTTGGAAAAGCTCCATATAATTCAGGAGATTTTTTTACACCAATTCCTTCATTAATTTCAGAATAATGATTCATTAACTGCTCAACTACAATTTTATTTTTATTTTGCTTGTTCGCTGATTTAATAACTTCAAACACTGCCAATAAAAGTTTTGAAACCATATGCCAATAAATAGAGCCTAGGCCTTCATAACCAAAAAATGTCCCTGATCTTCCAGTAAAAGATTTATGATTAAATACCTCTTCAAAAATTTGAAGAATAACTGACATTTCTTTTTTTACAAGACTATTATAATTCTCTGGGAGGGCTTTTAACGCGTTTATTAAACTATTTGCATTATTGAAATTTCCATTAAAATGATATTCGCCAAGTAAGTCTTTGTTAATCACCTTGGTGTTACCATTTTCAATTAATTTTTGTAATAAAGTTGACTTAAGAACACTTTCTTTAGCAATAGTATTTTTATCAACAAAACGACCTAAATCTTTATTTGGATATAAGGTGTAGCTAAATTGATCTTCTCTAAATAATTTGCTTTGCTTTAAACTATCCAACACTTTTAAACTTTCACTGGGTGATAGAAACCCTGAGCTTAATATTGCCACTTGACCTTCTAACATTTCTGGTAAATTAGAAATAGAAACTTTATCACTACCCTCTAATGATATTAAATTGTAAGCATGGTATAAATTATCTTTTCGTTTATTTGACACAATAGAATGATCTAAAAATGCTAAAGAAATTTCAATAAATCCTTTTAATTCTTTTACAGATAAACTTTGTTTTTTTGATGAAAAACTATGATCATATATGGTGTTTCTGTATACACTTGCTGACTTACCTAGAAGATCTAATATGACTTTACGATCAATGTCAGAAATATCATTTGCTAGCAGTGTTTCATTGTTTTGAAAAGTCTCGTTAATTTCATTAAAAAATTTAAATAGTTCTAAAGAAATACTCACAGTATCTTCTTGATACTTGTCAAGTGTATTATCAAAAAAACTTAAGAACCTTCTCAAATAGTAAAGTGTTACCATTGAAACTCCATTACCTACTAAAGCATTATTAGCATCATTCCACTCAGGCCGTTGGGTGTTCATCCATATACCTCCTTCGGGAATAAAATTGGAAAGCTTGGATAAAATAGTAGCTAAAATCTTTTCAATAAAATTGACTTTGTAAATATTCGAGTTAGCATCTTTTAAGAGGGCTCCATCTGAGCCGAGGCTTTTTCTATTATCCTGAATTTTTTCTTCATTTTTCAGATCAAAATCAATGGTATTTTTAGAATCTGTTAAAATTTCTTGATAGCTTTTTAATTTGTAGGGAACATTAGCGTAAACAAATATATTTTTAGAAAAGTAATTTAATAATTTACCTGGATAATAGTCTTCAATAAATTCTAAAAATTTAAGAAGGTAGATAATTTGATGATCCCCCCAATAGCCAATATAAGCCCAGGGATTATCAGGCTCTAATGTTTCCCAGTCAAAGCCATCTTTAGTAACTCTGTAAGGATTGTAACCTTCAAATGTAGTAGCATTCAGGAATTTATGAATCATCCCTTCAATAAATTCTGGGTAAGAATGCGCTAGTGATTCCCAGTTTTGAAATATGTCTCTCCAGTTACCTTGATAATCAAGAACTTTAGACCCATCCTCTTCACTTTTAGTGTTTATTGAAAATTTGTTCCACGGACGACTTGGATCTCCATGTCTTCTGCTAAATTTTAAAGGTAAGTATTCGAAACACAAGCGTTCAAAATCAGTGTCATTACTCTTTTGATAAATAAATTTCAAATTCTCTAAAGAAAATAAAAGAGGGAGAGATTCTAATATCGCTATATTATTTTTATAAACTTCTTTATTTGCATTTGCTATATATGGAATGAAATCAGATTTTTCAATTTGATAATTATGATCAAAAATTCCTCCCCGCATTAAATTAAACATGGTATTAGAAAAATGACGAATATTTCTAAGTTTATCAGCGGACATTTGAATTCCGTCACAGGATCCTGCTATTGCTATTAAATATTTCGATCCAGATTGAATATCATTTTCAATATATTTAGCTACACTTGAGTTGTTTTTTATAAGATCCTTAATTTCAATTATATCAGAAACTGTTTGGTTTAAATTAGCTATGATAACCCAACTTTTAGACTTAGATCCGCTAAGCTTTAAGCTTGTATTAAGGAAATAAGCTCCTTTCTCAGCTCTTATATTATATTCTTGAATTAATGTATCTCCTCTTCTAAATTTTTCAAGTTGTAAAGAAGAAAGTAAATGTTTTGGATTTTCTAAGCCATAAGACCAAGCAGTATTAGCCTTTAGAGCTTCACTAGGCTCTGCTTTATCAACTATAATAGCACTTAAGCAATATATCCCTAATCCGGAGTCATCTTCAAGCTCACACTTCTTATAGGCATCAACTAGATTACTGGATCTGTTTTGAAGCTCTTCATTAACCCCACTAGGAATAATGTTTTGTATTCCGTCAAGTAAATCTAACTGCACGTCAAGCGGTCCATCATTAGTTAAGTTAGATTTTCTAACAAAACCGTATTGATCGCTTGAATTCCATTGATAGGAGAACGTTAATTCTAAATCGTGATTGATTTCTTCAAAAAGAATTTTATTGCCAATTACATTTTTATATAGGTTTCTAGTTATTTTATAAACACTACTAAGTTTTCTAGAAAAAGGTTCCCACAGAAATTTTTTATCATTTTTTGAAACAAGCAATAAAGTTTTGCTTCCTGTAATCTCATCAGATTCTGTAATTTTATCATCAGTATAGTATGGAAATAAAGCTGAATTACTATTTTTTCTTCCTGCTGACAAACTTCCTGTGCTTGAAATAAACATCCAGTGATTAGAATCACTTACGATGCTCATAAAAAAAGGACGCATAGAGTCTACGTTAGAAATTTTATAAAACTCTTCTCCGTATAAATCAATCAACTCACCTTTCACATCCTTCTTTGATAAGTAAGCTTCGGTATTTCCTAAATATATTCTATTGCTAGTCATTATTAAACTTGATAATCAATTATTTTATTGATAGATTCTTACATATTCTATCTCCATTGTATCGCTGTCAAAATCAGCTACAATTTCACCTCCCATAGTTCCTCCCATCGCAACATTTAAAATGATAAACTGATTCCAGTTAAATGGAAGAGCGCAAGAATTTCCTACTAAATGATGTGGTTTATCATCAACATAAAATGTTAATGCTTGTTTGGTCCAAACTAGAGAATAGACATGAAATGTTTCTGTGATATCGCTGTAATCGTTGCTGATATGTGAATCGCCTTCACCATAATTGTCAGGGTGATGAACTGTTGATTGAACTTTAAAATTATTTGTTTGAGCTGCTTCTAATATATCCATTTCACCACAAGCAGGCCAAGTAACAGAATTAAAATTAGAGCCAAGCAACCATAATGCTGGCCATGTTCCTTTTTTTCCTGGAATTTTTGCTTTTATATCTACTCTTCCATAAGTGAAATCTTTCTTAGTGTTGGATATAATTCTTGCGGAAGTATAATTATTTCCATTGTATGGCTCCTTTTTAGCGATAATCTTTAATTTCCCATCTTCCACTTTAGAATTATCTAATCTACTAGTGTAAGATTGTACTTCGTTATTATACCAGTTATCACCAACTTCATGAACCCATTTATCTGAATCTATAGCTCCTATATAGTCAAATTCATCAGACCAAACTAAATTGGCAAATTGATCTTTAGGACTTGTAACTGAAATAGCTTTAGTAGTAAGCCAAAAATACCAAGCAACATCTTGATCATCAACTGTTCTTAAATAAATATTGTCTGAATCATAACATTCAATTGTATAATTATGTTCTCCAACATAAAAGCCAACAAAACCTTTTGCCCCAAATTCAACCTTATCTAGGTCATCTTCTTTTTTTGTTAAAAAAGTTGTTTGATAGTTACTTAAAGGATAATTTTCTATTTCACCGTTTCCATTAGGCGATTGAGATGTTGCACCAAAATCCTCAGTTAAATAAGATCCCATACCAAAAACTGTTTCATTAGTTTTATGTGAATAAGTCCCGTTTACATTAAAAGTAAATTCGTCATCATAAAATCCTGTGTTTGCCTTAGAAAAAGCATAAGCTTCCCAATAGGTTGAATAACGTTTATCTTGAACCCCATTAGAAAAATGAGCATCTTGGGCGGAATTAATTCTCCAAGTTTTAGATGAACTACCTGCTAGTAATTCCAATAGAGTTTGCTCAGAATTAGGCTTAACATAAACTGTAACTGATTTGTCTATACTTATAAAATTATTGGTTGAAGAGTAAGCTATTACCTTAACACTATATGTTTTAGTTCCAACTTCTGTATAAGTATATTCAGCAGAACCTGTGCTTGTTTTTGAATCTCCAGTTCCAAATCTAAAACTATAAGAAACTGCATTAGTTGCGGAAGCTGTAAACTTAACTGTTCCAGAACCATCTCCATTTGGATTGTTTGAATCTGAACCAACTATATCTAATGTAATACTTAAGTCTGATGGTGTAATTTCTGTAGGCGGATCAACTGGTCCTGATCCTTCCCCATCCTGTGATCCTTCACTCGAGCATGAAATAAAAAAAGATAAAAAAATAAATAATTTTATTGATTTCATTGAATTATTAAACATTTATATTGCAGAGTAATTTTAAATTAACTCTTTATAAGTTTTATAATATTATTTTAAAATTAATATGTAATCCCTAAGATTAAATAAGAAATTTTTAGAATATTACTAAAAAAAAACCTGAAGAAATACTACTCTCTTCAGGCTTTTTCTATCTAAACAAAAAATTAATCTTTATTAGTGATCTTCCAAAACCATCCAAGACCTCCAGAACCTACAGTTCTTAAGTACATCTCATCAGATGATCTTGATAAAATTACATAGCTATGAGAACCTACATAGAATCCCAAGAAGCCAACTCCAGTAAAATTGATTTGTTCTACGCCTCCAGGAGCAGAAATAGACCACTTAGCAGTAAAGCTATCATAAGGGAAATTAGTATACTCAGCATCACCATTTCTTTCTTGGCCATTTGGACCACCTAAATCAGTATCCATTGGGTCAGCTTTTCCAAAGATTTGCCCATCCGCACCAACATTAAAACTAAATGTTCCATCAGCACCAAACGTATATCTATCATCATACATTCCTGTAGAAGCTTTATCATTAGCACCTGCTGTCCACCAATCTGAACCACCAGAATCTGCTGGACCAACACCCATATGGCCACCAACTTCTTTATAAACTCTCCATGTTCCAGTTTGTAAAGCATTAACTAATTCTGCGGGCGGATTATAGGTTGCTTTAACTGTTACGTTAGTTGCAACATCAGTAGTAGTTCCTCCTGCACCTACAGCAACAACTGCTACAGTGTAAAGAAAGGTTCCAACTTTTCCAAATGAATAAGTCATTTTTCCAGATGGAGCTAATTTTTCTATACCATCCTGAATGAACTTATAAGTAATTACATCTGAGCCACTAGCTGTGAAATGAACTACTCCAGTTCCATCTCCACTAGGACTTTCAGCTGTTGCACCAACTATTTCAGCTGTTATAGCAACATTACTAGGAGCTACAATAGCACCCAACTTGAATTCCTCCTCCTCACAACTAATGAATGTAAAAGCTGCTAAAGCGAAAATTGTTTTAATTAATAAATTTATTTTTTTCATTTTTATATATTTTATCTGTGAACAAATATGTTATCTACATAGGCAACAACACTATCATTATTGTTTTCTCCGTTAAATTGAATTAGGATACGACTGTATTTAGTTTCTGAAGCTTGATCAGAAAAATCAAATTCTAAAGTCTGCCAAGTGTCTAAGGTGATAGCCTGTTCTTTTTGAGCTTGACCAACCCAAGGCTCACCAGAAGATCCGTCTTGCAGTTTAACCCATAATTTGTTGTCTTGAGCACCTGTTAGACCACTACTAGGGACATAAACTCTAACTGTAACTTTATTTTTAACAGATAGATCTAATTTCTTAGTTTTAGCTGCATCCAAATCAAAACCGATGTTGGCATATTGACCTCCAGCATCAGTATACTTTAACACTTTTGTTGAAGTATTTATAGTTCCCGAAACAGGATTGTCTATAATAACTTGTTCACAAGAATCTCCATACCATGTAGTAATATTACCATTACCTTGAAAATCGTCATGAGCTACAGGTGTCTCGTATGAAAAGTCGTCGATATAAGCGACAACATTATCATTATTATTCTCTCCGTTTACTTGGAAAACTATTCTACTAAAATTAGTAGCAGCTGCTTGAGCAGAAAAATCTACCATAACAGATTGCCACTTATCTAATTCTAAAGCAGTAACAACTTCATATTGGCCTTCCCAAGGACTAGCAGAAGATCCGTCTTGAAGTTTAACAGAAACTTGATTTACTGAAGATCCTGTAATTCCGCTAGATGGAATGTGAATTTTAAAAGTAAACTTATTATTTGTGCTTAAATCAAAAACTTGATCAGCATCAAACCTAATGTTCGCATATTGCCCTCCAGTATCTTCATATTTAAGAACATTTACAGAAGCATTTCCAGTACTAACAGGATTAGCTACTATTGATGAAGCGGCAGCGTCATCAACCCATGTAACAGTTCCGTTTCCTTCAAAATCATCAAAAATTACTTGGCCTCCTGCTGAAACTACTTTTTTAATATCATCTAAGTGATAAACTCCAGGTGTGGCAGACCCACCATCAATAAAAAATACTAATTTTTTGAAATCAGCTGTTCCATCCCAATCAGCACCTGGGTTAGGCCAAGCTTGAGCAGTAATAGTTGAAAGGTCAAACGTAACCGTATTCCAACCTGCGGCTGTAAAGTTTTGTGAAAGTTCAATATACTCGTCAGCACCACTTTGTTCTAATTTCATCATTAATGCATGTTGAACAGCATCGGGTGAATAAATTTTTACAGAATATGTGTTATTAGCTCCACTAACTACACTTATTGGTACATCTAAAATTATTTCTGCAGTTTCCCAGTCATTTCCTCCATTAGTAACTTTTCCTGTGATGTTTGAAGAATTATCTGGGTCAGTCGACAGCTCAAAAGCTGCTCCACCAACTCCACTAAATTTTTCTTCTTCATCAAAATTTATTGGAAGTTTTACTTCAGATTTTTTGTAGAAATATATATTATCTATAAATACTGTTTTATTCCCAGCTCCTTCAAATTTAAACTGGTGAATATCTGCCATAGAAAGACCTTGAGAAGTAAATTCTGTAATAGGAATATCAATACTTGTCCAAGAATCTTTTGTTAAAGTCTTTGTTACTGATTTCTCTCCAGAAGCTACGCTAATCGGAAATATCATAATTGCATCAAGATCTACAGTCCATATATCCATATGTAAAAATTCCATTGAAGAAACATCTTGAGCAGCACCTAACTGAACTCCTTGATAGTTTAGGTTAGAATATTGAATCATTTTATCTCCATTTAAGTCATATTCAGCATATTGTGTTGATTGACCCCAGTTAGGATAAAAATTTGTATCAGCTAAATCTGTATAAGCGCCAGAAAAAACAGACACTACTTTAGAAGCAGGTCTTTCTTTAGGAGTTGCAGCAGAAGTTGTTGGCTGTAACAAAGCTGTCACTTCAAAATCAACCATATAATCTGTTGTAGCAATTGCACCTCCTTTGGCAGTTACTTTAACAGAATAAGTCCCGGCTGCTTTATAAGTGAATGAAGCTGTAGCTCCTATATTAGCAGAAACTGCTTCAGCATCAACTTCACCTGCGAAAACATCAAATGTGGTAGCATAATCAGCATTAGCGACAACATTAATCTGTTTAGAAACCGCTTCACTATTTGTGATAGCTACAACAAGGTTTTGAGGTGCTTTAAAAGAAACTACCAGTTCAACAGTAGCAACAGTTTTTAAGTTATTCAATCCTTTAGCAGTTATAACAACGCTATGTGTTGCTTCTGAAAAAGTGTGTTTTACATTTTTTCCTGATGCTAATCCAGTCGCAACTTCGCTGCCATCACCAAAATCAACATCAAAGCTTATCGCTCCTTGAGCTGTTGGAGTAATAGTAACAAGACCCGTATTGTCTTGAGTTATGCTAAAACTAGCACTTACGTTTGATGGAGCAACAATTCCGAAATCAGTTTCTTCCATGAAGTCCTCTTTACAACTAACGAACGCTGTAAAAACGAAAAGTAAAGTAAATATTTTATTTATTGTTTTCATATTTATTATATATTAATATTAGTATCCTGAATTTTGAGTTAACCCAGAAATATCAATTTCCGTTTGAGGAATTGGAAACACTTCGTGTTTACCACTTACAAAGCCTGAAATTTTAGTAGCAGCTTCACCAGTTCTAACTAAATCAAAAAATCTTTGACCTTCCATAGCTAGTTCTAATCTTCTTTCTTCCCAAATTTCAGCAGTTAAAGTAGCTCCTGATGAAGTAGATGCTTTTGATGTATTCCCAAAGGCTCTTGCTCTAACTTGATTTAAATAGTTTTGAGCTTTTGTATCATCTGAGCTAGATTTTCTATTATTAGCTTCAGCAGCCATTAAAAGAACATCAGCATATCTAATAGCTCTATAATTTGTTTCATAATTCAATTCTTGTTGAGAAGCGCTAGCGCCAGCTCTAGGGATATATTTATGATTAAAATAACCTGTGTGCTCATATCCACTAGTGTATTCAGCTCCAGTAGCATTTGCCCAAGCAACTATATCAAGTAAAGATGTTTTTCTTCTTTTGTCCCCATCACTATAAGCATCGTAAAGATCTTTTGAAGGAATATTAAAACTCCAACCTTGAGCATATACAGTACCATTGTATCCTCTAATTCCATGGTGAATAATTCCAAAACTTCCTTCAGAACCTTGAGGGAATCCCCAATCCCACCAATTAGAATTTTTTGAATGTTGAACTTCAAATACTGATTCAGGTCCATTTTCACCAGATGTTAAAAACACATCTAATGGGTCAGCTGGAAGTGTATAAAGTCCAATTAAAGGCTCTAAAATATTTGCAGCTTCATCAAATTTGTTCTGATATAAATATACTTTACCTAATAAAGCATGAGCAGTAAAAGAAGTTGCTCTTCCGTTTGTACTCTTAGCGGCAGGAAGCGAAGCTATAGCTGCTTTTAAATCTACTTCAATTTGAGCGTAAACTTCAGCTTTTGGAGATCTTGATAAAGTTCCTGAATCACCAGCAGTTAACCTTGAAGTTGTAAATAATGGTACATCACCAAAAATCTTAACCAACTCAAAATAATAGTAAGCTCTTAAGAATTGTACTTCCCCATAAAGCTCATCTTTTCTGGTAAATTGTATTTTATCTTTATTTTCTACCAAGTAGTTAGCTCTATTAATTCCTTCATACATCCATTTCCAAGTTGAAGTTAACTGATCGTTAACTGGGTCATGTATCATATCGTCTATTTTCTGTAATCCAACAACATCAGTAGCACTTTCTCCGCCACACAATGAATTATCAGAAGCTATATCTCCTATCATAATACTGTATATGTTCCATTGAAGAACATCATAAGTTCCAATTAAAGCTGCTTCATAATCGGCAGAAGTTTTAAAATAATCATCTGCAACAATAATGTAAGCTTCAGATGCTTCATAGTCAACATAATCTTCACAGCTAAAAAAGCCTAATGAAAGAATGATTGCTAAAATGTTATTAAAAATTTTATTTTTCATGTGATATATTTTTAAAATTTAAGATTTAAACCAAGTGATACAATTCTTGGAGAAGGGTATGTCCCTCTGTCTATTCCTGTGTCAAGTACTGGACTTCCACCGTTAGAAATTTCAGGATCATAACCTGTATATTCAGTAAATGTAAAAGCATTTTTAGCTAAAGCATAAATCCTCATACTACTAAAAGGACTAGCTTCTCCAAGAGGAAAATTATATCCTAACTGAATGTTTTTAATTTTTACAAAACTTCCGTCTTCAACATACCTGTCAGAAGCTCTACTATTATTATTAGCATCTATAAAAGAATACCTAGGTTCAGTAGTGCTTGTGTCTGCGCCTGTCCATCTATTTAAAACTGATGCAAATTTGTTTGTGTAATTTAAGCCTCTTTCATATCCTCTAAAGATATCGTTTCCAACTGATGCATATGTAAATACAGATAAGTCAAAATCTGAAACAGTTAGGGAAAAGTTCCATCCTAAAGTAAAGTCTGGAAATGGATCTCCAATTTTAGTCCTATCCTCAGCATCGATTTTACCATTTCCATCTACATCAACAAACCTGATGTCTCCGGGCTGTGCATTGTTTTGGGTAGCATGATTACTAATTTCGGATTGGTTTTGAAAAATACCATTAGTTTTATATCCCCAAAATATCCCAGGAGATTCACCTTGTCTAAACTGAGTTAAACTTGTGTAAGGAATTCCGTAACCACTTCCCCATATATATTTATCTCCATTGTTTATTTCTTTAACTAGATTTTCAGCAGCTGTAAAATTAAATGTTGTGTTGAAACTTACGTTTTCAGATATTTCGCTACCATAAGAAAGACTTAATTCATATCCTTTTGTTTCAGTTTTTCCAATATTAGCAACCGGATAAGATGGAATTCCTAAATAAAGTGATAATGTTGGACTGAATAATAAGTCATCAACTGATTTAATAAAGTAATCAGCTGTAAACTTGAATTTAGAGTCGAACATTCTTAGATCAACTCCAAGATTTGTTTGAGTTTGATTTTCCCATGATACATCATTATTAGGAATTCCTAATAATGTAGATCCTGAATAAATAGTTTGTCCAAACGTATATTTAGGAAAAGTTGAAATAGTACCAAATTGAGGAGAAGCATTGTCATTTCCAACAGTTCCGTAACTAGCTCTAACTTTTAAAAAGTTAATGGTTGAAGAATTGAAAAAATCTTCATTAGAAGCTACCCAACCAATTGAAGCAGAAGGAAAAACAGCAAACTTATTATTCTTACCAAAACTTGTTGAACCATCTCTTCTAATAGTCACAGAAGCTAAATATTTTTCTTGAAAGTCATATTCAACTCTTCCCATAAGAGAAACACTTCTGCTAACACTTTGCCAAGACCCAGTACTTTGATCTTCAATTCCACCCGAAGCAGAGCTTAAATCAGCATAAGTCCATGAGTTAAAAGGAACATCAACGTTACTTCCACTAAGACCGTTGTTAGTGCTTTTACCAATTGTAAATCCGGCAAAAACATTGAAGTTGTGTTCTTCATTTAAACTAAAATCATAATTACCAAACAACTCATAAGAGTAGTTAAACCAATTTTGTTTAGTTTCAGAAACTCTATTATGATCATCTGCAGTTCTTTGAGATAAATCAGCATTAGCATTAGTTCTATTGTGTCCTATTCCATAAAATTGAAGTGGAGTAAATCCTTTTTGTTGTTGCCAAACACTAGAGTACCCTAGTCTTGAAGTGATTTTAAAATCGTCCATTAATTGATACTGTAATTCAATTTTACCAATTAACTTATCGGTTTTATTATCACTATAAGAATTAGAAACACCAGCCAATGGATTAATAATTTCTTGAGTAATTGTACTACTCATACCGTAAGCGCCATCGACCATAGGTTTAATCATTGGGTCAAAGTTTAAGGCATTATTGATTTGATTTCCACCAAGACCATTTCCTTGCAGATTTGAGAATTTTGTATGAACAATAACTTTTAAATCATCTGATAATTCTGATGTGAAATTTGCTGTAAAAGTAGCTGCATCAAAAAAGTCTTTATCTCCTCCAACCGCTACTCCTTCTTGTGAAGTATATCCTGCTGAAAGAAAGTAAGTTGACTTACTGTCACCCCCAGAAGCAGAAAAATTTGTTGTAGAAATAGGAGCAGTATTAAATAATTCTTTTTGCCAATTAGTACCTGCACCCAAAGAAAGATTAGAAAAAATAATTGGACCTCCAGACGATACACTTCCTTCATTAAGTATAGCAGCATATTGTGACGCATTTAAAACATCTATATATTTATTAACCCCCTGCATCCCAAAAGATGTGTCTAAAGAAAATACCGTTTCTTGATTTTTCTTCCCAGATTTAGTAGTAATCACAATAACACCATTACCACCTCTAACACCATAAAGTGCAGTTGTAGAAGCATCCTTTAAAACAGAAATGCTTTCGATATTTGCTGGGTTAATAGCATCCATATCCCATAAGGAAGAATTAATCCCATCAATAACCACTAGAGGATCAGTACCAGAAAAAGAAGTTATTCCTCTAATCAAAACAGATGGCTTTCCACCTGGTGAACCACTAGAAATAACATTAAGACCAGCCTGTCCTTGTAAGGCATCTTCGACTCTAAGTGGTTTAAGCTTCTGTACATCATCGCCTGACACAGTAGAAACTGCTCCAGAAATATTTGAAGATTTTTGAGTGCTGTAACCTATAAGAATTACTTCGTCCAAAGATTCTACATCTTCATCAAGAGAAACACTTAAATTAAATGAACTTCCGACTGTAACATCTTTAGTTAAATAACCTATATAAGAAAATTGAATAACGTCTCCGACTGAAACTCCACTTAGGCTAAAATTTCCATTAAAGTCAGTCGTAGTACCATTTTGAGTACCGCTAATTACAACACTTACACCTGGTAAGGGACCATCATTATATGAATCCGATACAGATCCATTCAAAGTAGCATCTTGAGCCACAATTAAAAAAGATCCCAATAAGATAAGTAAGGATAAAAATTTTGTTTTCATAAACTGTTTTTGATTGAAAATTAAACTTAAGAGAAATAAACTGTATAGCAAACATAAATAACCTATACAGAATTATTAAAAATAATGAATAGAGCAAGAAATATTGCTAATAACATAAATTACATGGTTAATGTTTTACGAATTTATTAATAAATAGAGTTCAAAAATAGGGAATACAAAACCTAAAATATATAAATGTATAGGTAATGTAAGGTTGTTTTTAATGAAATATTATTCATCACAAGCTTAATAAATGATCTGTAAGTCCCTCATTATGCGTTAGGTTCATCTTTTTTCTAAGCCTATAACGCTTAATCTCTACACTACTTAAAGAGATATTTAGTAAAGGTGCTATATCTTTTGAAGAAAGGTTTAATCTAAGATAAGCGCACAATCTTAAGTCATTATTTGTAAGGGTAGGGTGCGTTTGTTTGACTTTTTTAAGGAAATCTTTATCAGCATTGTTAAAAGCTTCTTCAAAAAATTTCCAATCATCTTTGTTATTTAAATTTCTATCAATCATTTTAATTACAGAAAATATCTTTTCGCTAGAATCAATTAACTTTAGATCGGATTTTATCTTACTTAAAAATTGATTCTTTTTTATCATGCTCATTGTTGAAATAGCCAGCTCTCTATTCTTTCCTTCAATGTCATCGTGTAGTTTATTGTTTTCAATAAACATAAGTGCCTGCCTCTTTTCAATCTCTTTTAACTCAAGTTTATTTTGATTTATTTTAATTATTTTTGCTTCTTTAAGTCTGTAGTAATTAACATAAACTTTATTGATAAGAAAAACACTAATCAATAAGATCAGTATATAATTAGTGATCATAAAATTTGATAAATACCATGGAGGCTGAATAGAAAATTTAAAAACTTTTTCATCAGATGATAAAACCCCCCCAAAATACGCTCGGACCTTGAACTCATAATCATTAGGCTTTAAATTATTAAAAGAAACTTCTGACTTCTCAGTAAGGGAACTCCACTGATCTAAATATCCTTCTAAATAATATTCATACTTTATTGTTTGGAATTTTTGATAATTCCTGGTATTAAAACTAATCTTAACATTATTATAGTTATAATCTAATTCTCCTGTATTAAATAAGTTTAGTGCAACTGTAATGTTATTAATATCACTAGATTCGACTTTTTCTATTATTATTTCTGGTATTTCCTTAACATAAGCGTCAAGATTAAAATCAATATATCCGTTGTTGGTTCCTACTATATAGTGTTTATCTTTTGTTATTGATATATTCTCAAATACAGTTTTTCTTAATTTTTCTGGAAATAAAACAGATTTAATTTTTCTTTCGTTTGAAACAAAATCTTTTGCCATATAATGCATATAGCTTTTTGAAAACATCCACAATTTTTTACTTTCATCATTAATTATGATTCCATTTATCAATTCCTTTGAAGATAAATTGGAAAGGAAGATGTCTTTTTCAAAATTGTCTAGCTCAGAATTATATTTATAAAATCCTTTTTCATAATTATAATAAATATCACCGTCAAACTTAGCTAAGCTTACATTTCCTCCAATAGCTACGGACGTATCTGTTTTAACATTAATTAAATCCTGGAAATTTTTAGAAAAAGAAAGACTGTAAACTCCTTTATAACCATGGCTTACAATTACTTTATTATTATTAGCAATTTCAAAAAGCCTTGAAGAAGTATTAAATCCTTTTATTTTATTTCGAACCTTCCACTTGCTGTTAGTTTTTTCTAAAACATTAAACCCAGTATAACTACCTTCTAAAATTAAATTAGCAGAACCAGGTATTGCCTTAAAAGTCCAGCTTCCCGCAGTTTTACTAATTTTTAATGCCTTATCCTTATAAACCTGAAAAGCACCCTCATTATGTCCGCAAAATAATTGATTGTTAATAACCGACAAATTCCAAACTTGACCTGACGTATTTTCTATTAGTTTGAAAGGATCTTTAGAGTTATGTTTTTTATAAAAAAGACCTTGATTAGTTCCAATATAAATAAAATCATCATAATGTTTAGAAGCGTACACCGTCCCTAGAGCTCCATCATAATCATTAAAAATTTGAAATGGTGACTTGCTATTTATTACAGAAATTCCATTATCAAGTCCTAACCATATGTTAGAATTAAGATCTTCAAAAATAGATAACACAGTGTTATTTCCAATTCCTCTAGATTTATCAATTGTGTTCAAATAAGATCCTTTATCATCTAGTAAGATAAGTCCTTGGCCAACTGTACCTATTGCAAAACCATTATCGATTAATCTAATAGCGCTATAAACGGTCGTCCCTTCATTTAAAAGATTAGGTGAAATATTCGAAGGAATCAATATTCCGTTTGGATATAATTCAAAAAACTTTAGTTCATCTGTTAATAAAAGGAGGTTTCCCTTATTGCTAAACATACTTACAATATGATGGGAGTTCTTATAATTTATCAATCTAGGATCATCTGATAAAAGCAATTTATCACGATTTTCGAAAGTGTAAAGTCCTGATTTTAAGGTAAAATAAAGCCTTGAATTAACAATAAAGGAATTAGAAATGTCTTCACCAGGATCGAAAAATTCAATTTTTTCAGAAACCTTATTAAACATTATTAACCTAGTTAAGGACTGAAAAATAACCCAATCATCATAATCAAGTACATCCCAAAACTCTTCGTCATTATCTATAATTAATTTAGATTTTTCAGCTAAAGAGATATAAGCATAATCTCCTTTATTTGTTTTTTCCCAATATCCGAAATCTTGGTATGCTCCCGTGTAAACTCTATTACCAATATATTTTGCAGAACGTACAATTGATCCATTGGCAGAAAAAAACATATTCCACCTTGAACCATTAAAAGTTAAAAGCCCTGAACTGTTAGCAAAAAAAATTTCCTTGTCCTTAGATTGAGTAATCATCCAGTTTTGATTAGCACCGTTATAATCTTTAGGCAAATAAGATTGTATAGGTGGTAATAACTGAGAATGCAAGCTAAAAGAAAGCAAGCATAAAAATAAAAAAAATTTTAATTTTCCCTGATAATGAATCACTTATCTATTTTAATCAATAGTTAAATGCAAACTTATAATAAATTAAATTAATAAAATAAAAACTATAATGTATAGGCGTAAACTACCAGAGCAGTGCATATAAAAAGGCGGTAATTATACAAATAATCATAGCTGCAATATTAAAACTTGGAGATGTTTCGAATAATTTTTTAGATAATTCGATTCCTTTTGGATTATCCTTATTCCCTTCAAAGTAACTTATCAAAAATATGATAAATAGAGTAGTCAATAAAGTAATTCCCATCTGGTTCATAAACGGAATATTCGTAAACAACCAATTTGAAGGTGCCACTTTAAAGTACATTGCTACTGGAATCGATGAAATTACTCCAAAAATAGCCGCATTATTTGTTGCTTTTTTATAAAATAAACCCATAAGGAAAACAGCTAATATTCCAGGACTAACCACTCCTGTGTATTCTTGAATAAATTGAAAAACCTCACCTAAATTGCCTAGTCCTGGCGCAATCACCATGGCTATGATTAAAGCAACCAAACCAGAAAGTCTTCCGACTTTAACAGTTTGTTTGTCAGTAGCTTTTTTATTTATAAGTGATTTATAAATATCCATAGTGAATATAGTTGAAGTTGAATTTAACATCGAAGCCAAAGAAGAAACAATAGCAGCTGCAAGTGCAGCCAATATAAGCCCTAAAAATCCAGATGGAATAAAGTTTTTAATTAACCATGGCGCTGCATTATCGTTTGCTATAAGACCATTTTCTCCGATAAATGTTTGATCAATTGTTTCTGGATTAAAAGCACCAGAAGGATCTAAATTCATTACATATGCTACAATACCTGGAACCACAACTATTAACGGCATTAACAGTTTTAGAAAAGCAGCAAAAGCTATTCCTTTCTGCCCTTCTCTAAGATTTTTTGCTGCTAATGTTCTTTGAATTATATATTGATTAAAACCCCAATAATATAGATTTGCTACCCACATTCCGCCAACTAGAACTGCAATTCCAGGAAGGTTGTTCCATGTGTCCTCTCCATTAGTATTAATTATTTCACCTTTAGAAACAATCATTGTAAACCTTTCTGGCACTGTATTATAAACATGACTTAATCCATCAAAAAAA
>Ga0307985_10000685_pt1 | contig 19765 bp, 19 predicted proteins | sample EllFjometageno80_FD_203155 | JGI IMG/M metagenome (GOLD analysis project Ga0307985, IMG submission 203155) | Marine microbial communities from Ellis Fjord, Antarctic Ocean - #80 | ecosystem: Environmental > Aquatic > Marine > Unclassified | place: Southern Ocean | collected 2014-10-09 | reverse complement strand
GCCCCCCCCCCCGGCCCCCCCCCCCCCCCCCCCCCCCCCCCCCCCCCCCCCCTCTCAAGAATAAGGTTTGCGTGGGCAGGTCGCAAAAGCATATTTACTTGCTGCTTTTAACCCAACTACCAGGATAGTAAAGAGAGCATCACCATCGCTCTTGGACGCGTTTCGAACAACAAATAACGGGTACCGCGACGTTTCGCGTGTGCCTGTGAGACTCCCTTCATTCCGCTCCCAACCCCCAAAACGTCAATCTTAATGGGAAGCTGTCGGTTAATTTACAAGGAGCTATCAGTCACAAATCGCTGGTCGTCACGCAGCCCTAGTTCCCGCTCGCATGCTGGGCAGTCCACTCCTTCGCCGTCTTGGCGAACTCGTCCGGGTTGTCTCTGAGCTGACTAGCGATCTCCTGCTCGAGCGGAGAGTCCACGTTAGGGTCCATCAGCATGGAACGGAGCGTTTCGAGGCAGTGCTTCACTAGGAGAAGGAGTGGGTTAGAGCGAGGTGTGTGTGGGCGGGTGTAGCGTGGGCGTTGGTAAGCATGGGGTTGGTCCTCGTGCTTCACTATTGGCTAGTATTGCCCTTTTTGTACTCTGGGGTTTACGCATAGCGCTGGTCGCCGCCACACGGTACACACTCGTCTGTGCCTGCTTTCACAGACCCCTGCATGCTTGCGCGGGTGACTCACCGTTAAGAGTCGGACTCCACCCCTCGTTAATCACATCCGTGCAGATCTCCCCCGACTCCTTCTTGACGTTAGGATGGTAAATCTTCGTCATGAACCGGATGGAAGGGGCTTTGAAGGGGTAGGTTGTACCGAAGATGAAGTCGACAAGGAAGATTCCGCCTACGTAGGGGGATGCTTCGGGGCCTTGGAGCTCGGCGCGCCAGTTCATGATGTCGTCGTTGACGGGCTCGATCGTGCACCAGGAGAAACCGGCTTTGTTGATCTGCATGAGCTCCTTTTGGAGGCGCTTTGTGGGGTTGGCCCTGGGAGGGGGAGGAGGAGGGTTAGTGAAGAGTTAGTAAAGAGTTTGGGGGTAGTTTGGGGGTAGTTTGGGGGAGCTACTGAGAGCGCGTAGGAGGGAGGGGGGGGCGTAGCCTCGTCCAAGTGCTATAGTTGCTCTGTTTTGGTCTCTCTTATGCCTAAAACCGCTGGGAGAGGGGGATGGGAAGCGACGGCGGCGTGCGGTTAGTACGCGCAAAGGTAGCTTGGTGGCGTCCTGATTGCGTGGTTAGTGTTGTAGCTGGTCCTCACATTCAAAACGAGTCGGTCGAGGTTCTTTGCCTAATAATCCTTTTCCCAGTTAGTTGTATCCAGCGACGACGGGGTGCACCGGTTGCCGCTTCGCACAGCCACACACAGGTGTGATGAGATGGAGGCGGCGGTATGTGCGAGAGCGTATGTGTGTGTGGTTGCTTGGCGATGAATCTGCACTGAGCAGCTGTAGCAAGTGGGCCATGGTCAAAAGCTAATTTAAAAGGCGTTATACTAATTATAGTTAAGTACGACGGCGAAGCCAATATGGCGCTGCAAAGCGGACAGTGGCTTCATCGCATATATATATATAAGCTCCAAAGATGTCTTGGAAATAGCTCGTCTTGGTCGCAAAATCAGTCAGCAAAATGCTTGTTATCCTCTCTCTCTCCCTCATCCTCACCTGAGCACCCTCCACCTCCCAGGTTCCCATGCTCGCCCGCTCGCTCAAGGCCGCCGCCCCCGTCGCTCGCTCCCTCCGAGCTTTCTCCAGCGCTGGAATGAATGCTGGTACCGGGTGAGTTGCAGTCATCATCGGGCCAATCTTCCCCTGAGTACATCTTTGCACAAACCTGGCCCCCGTGAGGCGTTACAGACCGAGAGAGGGGGGGATTTGAGGTATCCGACGGTATTATACGACCCCCTCCCTCAAGGCTTAAACTTTCGGTGCCCCCCCGTGTCCCTACTGTATGCCCCCCCCCCCCATATTCCCCTCTCCCCTCTCCCTAACCCCCCCCCTCCTCCTAGCACCTACAACTCCGGCCTCTCCGACCAAGATCGCATCTTCACGAACCTCTACGGCGAGCAGGACTGGCGCCTCCCCGACGCCCTCAGTCGTGGAGACTGGCATCAGACTAAGGAGATGATGTGGATGGGTCCGGATGCTATTGTGCAGGAGATTAAGGACTCCGGCCTCCGCGGCCGCGGCGGCGCCGGCTTCCCCTCCGGCCTCAAGTGGTCCTTCATGCCCAAGGCGTCCGACGGCCGCCCCTCCTTCCTCGTCGTCAACGCCGACGAGTCCGAGCCTGGTAAGTCCACGCAGACAATATATACTAAGCACGAGGACCAGCTCCCCCCTACTCCCCCCCCCCTTTGTTCGCACAGTGTGCGTACCCTGCTCACACAGTGTGTGCGTCCTCTTAGGCACCTGCAAGGACCGCGAGATCATGCGCAAGGACCCTCACAAGCTCGTGGAGGGCTGCCTCGTCGCTGGATACGCCATGCGCGCTCGCGCCGCGTACATTTACATTCGCGGCGAGTACTTCAACGAGGCGGTGGTCCTCGACGAGGCGATCCACGAGGCGTACGCCGCCGGGCTTATTGGCAAGAACGCTTGCGGGTCAGGCTACGACTTTGACATTTTCCTGCACAGGGGAGCGGGCGCGTACATTTGCGGCGAGGAGACGGCGCTCATTGAGTCGCTGGAAGGCAAGCAGGGCAAGCCGCGCTTGAAGCCTCCCTTCCCCGCTGGCGTGGGCGTCTTCGGGTGCCCGTCCACCGTGACCAACGTCGAAACTATCGCCGTGGCGCCCACCATTCTCCGCCGCGGCTCCGCTTGGTTCAACAATTTCGGAAACCCGAACAACCGCGGCACGAAACTCTTTGGCATCAGCGGGCACGTCAAGAACCCCATGGTCGTTGAGGAGTCCATGAGTATCCCCCTGCGGGAGCTCATTGAGAAGCACTGCGGCGGCATGCGCAACGGCTGGAACACGCTGCAGGCGTGCATCCCCGGCGGCTCCTCTGTGCCTGTGCTGAACAAGGACCAGTGCGACGTGGCGCTCATGGAGTTCGACGATCTGAGGAACAAGGGTTCCGGTCTCGGCACCGCCGCCGTCACCATGTTCGACGACAGCGTTGACATGATCTCGGGCATTCGCAGGCTGGCGCACTTCTACCAACACGAGTCGTGCGGGCAGTGCACGCCGTGCCGCGAGGGCACTGGGTGGCTGGAGACTATGCTCAAGCGGATGGAGAAGGGCGAGGCGGACAAGAGGGAGATTCCTATGCTTGAGGAAATTAGCAGGTCGATCGAGGGGCACACCATCTGTGCCCTGGGAGACGCCGCGGCATGGCCCGTTCAGGGTCTCGTGCGCCACTTCAAGGGCGACATCGAGAAGCGCATCGACGACGCGGCTGCGGGAACCTACGATCCCGAGGCGTGCTTCCAGAGCGCGTGGAGCGGAGATCCCTTTGCGAACGAGGAGTGGGTGGTGGAGCACGGCAATGACCAAGCGTACGGCGTCAGCGGGAAGAAGATGGCGGCATAAGTATCAGGCCGTAGCGCGGTGCTGTTGTTAGTTGACAGCGTTTGTAAGAAATTGCTTGTCGCCAGTAGCCGGGGCCAGGCCAAACCTGAAGCGTACGTGAAGCACACGCACACACGCCAGTAAACTTCACACTTAATTCATCGTCGTACAGAAATACTGGTCATCGGTGAGATTTCATTTGTCGAAAGCGTCGCCCACCCTATGGATCAAAAGGTAGCCCACGAAGGCCTTGCCCCCCCCCTCGATGACCCCAGCACCACGCTGCTCACGCTGACCCCCGACGTTGCTTCATCCTTGAACCCATCTGTTGACCCTTTAGCAGCATGGGGGACGCACATGAAGAGATCCTGGAGCGTCGAGGAGGACGACAAAGTTCGAGCGCACGTCAAGGCACACGGCACCTCCAAGTGGACCACAGTTGCGAACGCGCTGGGGGGGCGTGGAGGAAAGCAGTGTCGGGAGAGGTGGCATAACCATCTTGATCCGGAAGTTAAGAAGGGGGGGTGGACTGCCGAAGAAGGTTAGTGGGAGCCGCGAGCATACTGTGGTCTTACACATGTGCGAACACTCGTGCGAACGATAGTTCTGGCGTTGCGCGTGCCGAGCGCTCTTATCTCGCAGCGAAAAGAGCGCGAGGAGTCGCCCGTCTCCAACCAACAGCGCCTCCCGTCGCCCCCCCCCCCCACACCAACTCACCCTCCTCCTTCTCCTTCTAAGATCGAATCATCGTGAAGATGCAGGCCGAGCTTGGGAATAAGTGGGCGAAGATTACCCGGTTTGTTCCAGGCCGGACCGACTTAACAATCAAGAATAGATGGCATTCGGTGATGAGAAGTCACGGCACTAACAACTCGATCCCCACGAGCTACCCGACGAGGATACCATTTACACCGACCTACGCGACGACCACTGCGACCACGACAACCGCTCCCTATGCGTCGCTGGAAGCTCCGTCCCCGTCTACCGCCCCTGCAGTGGCTCCCATGACGCCGAGGACGGCAGCTGCCGACCTGCTCATGAGCCTGATGGGCGGAATGAAGTCGCGCTCAAACAAGCGGTCGGCTGAGGCGTCGAAAGACCCTGTCAAGAAGAGCAAGTCGCAACGCAATGCGACGCAGCAGGACACGAACCCAAACCCAAACCCAAACCCTCCCCCCACTGACAGTGCCGCTGGGAGTGCCGCAGTCGCAAGTGCCGCAGCCAGTGAAGGAAGCCCCAGCAGTCGAAGGAAGAGGGCCAGCAGTCTTTCGCAAACTTGAGCCCCGCGTCCGTCAACAACAAGTGCATAGAGCCGACAAAGCGAAGCACTGAGTAAATTTACTGCAACATCTTGGCAACATTAACTTTGAATCCACACAAACTTCCCCATCCTCTCCCCTTCTCCCTCCAACGCCTCATCCAACCTCCCATCCAACCTCCCGCTACGCTCGCCCCACCGCCTTGGCACCCTTGTCCACGTCCACCCTATAGAGCAGCGCGCTCCCAATGGCCATGAAAAAGAAGACGGAGAAAAATCCCGTCCTGAAGTTGCCCGTGGCGCTGATAACGATCGCAACCGTAAGCGGTCCCACCCAGCTCGTGCCCTTGTCAGTGATCTCGTAAAACCCGTAGAACTCGTTCTCCTTCCCCTTAGGAATGAATCTTGTGTACAAGCTCCTCGTCAATCCGCTCACGCCGCCCTGGCAGATCCCGAAGATGACCGCCGCAACCCAAAAATTCGTCATCGTCTCGCTCGTGAAGATCCCCGTCTTCTCGTGCGCCATCAACGGCAGCAGCCCAATCACGCAAAGATTGATGATAATGATCTTCTGGCAGGATATGACCTTCCTTACCACCAGCTGCTCCTGCGCAAGGCAGCCAATCGCGCTCATGAGCTCCACGATGATCAGGAGCGTGATGGTGTCATCGAAGTTCATGCACAGCTCCTCCGTCGCGAACACGAGCACCGTGTCGACGATGGTGCTCAACCCGTCGCTGAAGATGAAGTACGCTAGCAGGAACTTGCCGGTTTCGGGGTAGTCTTTACGAATCTCAGTGATCGTTTTGAAGCACTTCTTCGGGCCGAACGTGAGCAGACTCTCTCCTTCAGGGAACGGCGCGCCCTCGATCTCCGGCAGCTTGCTAATCGCTACGTATCCGAAGCCTGCCCACCAAAATCCGGTCATGCCGATGCCTATAGCAAGGCCACTCAAGCAGTAGTCCTTATCACTCAACCCCATCAGAGGAATAAACATGAGGAACAAGCAAAGCTGCCCCCCCACAAACCCAATCCCCACCGCCTTCGCGCCCACCTCATCATACCTGTCCGGCGTGGTAATCCTCGGCAAATATCCGTTGTAGAAAACCTGCGCGACGCCGTACGCGACATTCCCTAAGCAGAACAGCGACGCGGGGATCTCCCAGGGCACGTTCGAGCAGAAGCATATGCAGACGAGGCAGACGCAGCCGACGACAGTGCTGGTTTTGAACAGGAACATGGACCAGTTGCCGTAGTCGGCGAGAGGGCCGAGGATCATAAAGAAGATGACTTGGAGGATGACACTGATGCTCACAATGTACGCGAAGACGGACGCGTAGTTCGTCTCAAAGCCGAAGAAGATGACATTCAGACTGGCCGGATCCTCAACGCAGCACTGGTTCTCAGTCTTGGGCACACACACCTCTCTGGTGCTGCACACATTTTGTCCTGTCACGCACATGGGTGAGCCCAGGTCCAAACACACGCACATTCAAACACACGCTTGAACAAAGGGGAACTCCTTCAACCCTCCCATCCCCGGCGATGCTCCCAAAGGGGCTCACAATGTGATGTTCAGCCCCGCCGGTCGTTCGCATCATTCGCCTTACCTAGATCACCTTTGAAGGTGCCATTGGCCCCTACATCCCACGTGCAGAAGCTGGAGCTCTGGCACATATCCGCGGTCTGCATGGGCGTCGCCGAGCAGTTAAACGCCGTCAAGTATTCGCACTCGTATTCGTCATGCCAGTAACTCCCCTGAGCCTGCGCTTGGGCGAGGTCCGTGATGAGGATGGGGATGAGGAGGATGGAGTTGGTGAAGACGGAGGCGGCGAAGTCGTACATGTAGAAGCCGGCTGCAAGCATGTATGTGTGAGTTACCGCATGAACAAGGGGAAGTCGAAGAGAACAAGAGGGAGAGGTTGCCACACACATGAGTGATAAGAGTCCCCGGATTAAAGCAACAGTAAGAGTGTGAAAAGCGGGCGCCGTTGTCACACGACCGCTGGCTTGGAGGTTGTTCGGCAGGGCGAACCCCTGCGTCTCTGAATCCTCGCCTGCGCTACCTATTGCTGGGACTTGCGCCGTCTCAAATCCCCCCTACGATAGCTTGAAGGCAGGGTATACTATACTATACTTACTGATAATACTGGGGGTGTTTGGCTCAAACGACTGTTTGGCGAGGGGGCTTGGCTCGTCGTTGTCAGCAGGCTCCTTCGCCTCTGGGTTGACTTGGACAACCATTTCTACGTCTAGGGGGGCAGTGGCGGACAGCTCGTCGATTGATTAGTGTAGTGTAGTGCGAGTTACACAACTGTGGGGAGTTGGGACAAATTTATCGTGTTATCAAAGTTGCCTGGAAAGCTGGAAAGTGATACAACTTGAGCAGCCACAGCGAGCGCGGAGCAGCGAGCGAGTCAAAGCGAGTTGGTCGGGGCGCTTTATTGGCCCAACGTACTAATCGTGGTAAGTCGCTTGCTTGGCAACCTTGTCGGTTCTCCGTCACCTAGCGGTTCGCACTTGGCTTCTTGGTAAGTGTTCAAGGCAGCGTGCGTTGCGGCAGCGGTGTCGTCGTGAGGTGTTTTGGGAGGCACAGTAAGGCGAGGATAGGGAGGCAGGGGGGGAGCGTGAGTGGACGTGCACGCAGCCCTCAGCAAATGAGGATGGATGGAGACCAAAGAAATTATCAAGCAATAAGCTGCGGAATGTATCGTGTATCGTCGCTGATATCCCGCCGCATCACCTGACGAGACTTACCATGCTGCCTTGCCATTCGTCCCCGCTCGGATTTCTCGAACGACGGCGTAGCCGCAATCACCCCGTACCCGAGCCCCAACTCACAAAGATGGACCTGATACTTTTTCATGCCCCGAATAGGGGGGGAGGCGCCTACTTGAGCGAGGGAACGGGGGGAGGAGGGGGGGGCGGGGGGGTATTCACCACTCCATTCAAACATGACATTAACGTGGGGGGGAATTATCGTGGGGACCCAAAAGTCCAGGTGAGCCGACCGACCTTTCTCCCCTGGCCTTTGATGCCTGGGCTACAGACCCCTGCGTTGCTTGTGACGAAATACAGTATACTTTTCAAATATTCACGTGAGCCTCCGGGCCCTGATGATACATACCTGTGGTAACCGAAGCACGCCCCGGCGTGCTGAGGAATGACCATTCTTTTTTCACACTCTAACCCCTAGAACTCAGCTGGCCTCGTGATGCAGATGGCTTCATACAGAAGGCTTCGCGCACTGTCGACAGCACGCAATCGCATTTACGCACACGGTAAGCCGCTCTTCACGCCTCCCCCATCCCCCCGCTAGCCTCCTCGGCTGTTACACAAATGATGTGAATATAAATCCAGCTCTCCCAGAGCCAGGTGTCCAAAATGGTTCACCGCGCGCCCCGGCGCAGTTCAATGCCGAAGTCTCGATCTCTGTTAACTTTCTGATTCGTAACTAAGTCCCGAGTCAAGCACACCCCGGAGCCACCCGATTGACCTCTAACCCCGCGCTCCCTCCAGTTCAGTGAAGCACGCTAGTGAATGTTAAGAGGCGCGTTTGCGAAAGCGAGTGTTTATAGCGAGTGCTGGGCCAGACTTGCGTTTGTGTAATGGTGCGATATTTTCTTTTAACAGAACATTGCTTGCCTACGACTTACTCCAGCTTCGCCTGCGTGTGACTCTCCACCTCGCCCTTTCGATTGATCTTGACCTCATGCCCAGTGATCAGCTTGGACGCCATCTTGCCTGTGGCCTTGTTGACCTCGAGCACCGAGGCGCAGAACGGGCAGATGGGGCAGTTCGTGTAGCCGGGATGCGCGTTGTGCGGCATCTTGAGATCGCTCCAGAAGTCAACGCAGAGCAAGCTGGCCGCGCATCCGCATGGGTTGAAGACGTGCGTGGGGCTAGTGTCGGCGCCGGTGATCGCTGGCTCGTACGCGATACTTAGCATCTGCAGCTGGCACTCCTCCCTGCACATGGGGCAGTTCTGCAGCCCGCGCTGCATCTCGGCGCTGAATGTTACGATGTGTCCGCACCCTGGGAATACGCCAGCAGTCCACTCCCCTTCGCCGAAGAACTCGTTGTCGCTCTCTTCTTCTTCGTCGTCGTCGTCGTCGTCGTCGCTATCGTCGCCGTCGCTATCGTCGCCGTCTCCGCCCCCCGCCGCGTCGTCGCGCCACTCGTCCCCGTTGCTGTCCACCTTGAAGTCGAAGCCCCGCCGCATCAAGTCCTTTCCATCGCCCCTCTTCGTCCTCAAGACGTTGCCGTCCACGTCGTACTTGAGCTTCTTGCCAGCCCCCACCATGTCTGCCTTCCCGACCTTGCCCTTGCTCTTGAAGCCTTCCTTGTTGCTCGGCGACTTGGGCTCCGCCTTCTTCCGCGCCATCGCGTAGTTCGTCGGCGTCCCCCCCCCCCCGAAGCTGCTTCCGTGGGAGTACCTGATGGTGCTCAAGTTGACGGGACACTGCACCCGCATATCATTGAACTCTCCGTAGAACTCCTCCATCGTCACCTCCGACGGCTTGTTCTGCTTCATGTGCTCGAAGTCCTGGAAGATGAGCTGCACGCCGGACAAGTCGATGATGCTGGGGGGGGCAGAGTAATTAGAGTCGCGTGCGAGTGGAATGCGGCAACAAGAATGCTGGCGAACGGGCAACGCAGCCGCTAGCTTTGAGCCAGTCGTTCAGCGCGCGTCGCATCTGGCGTCTCTTCGCGTCGTCCCCTACTCGCTTTAACCTTGACTCACCTGCCGTGCTCCAGCTTGCACTTGTCAGTGCCGATCCTTTCTCCGCCGACGTCGTCATGGATTCTGACCTCGTGCATGAACCCGTTAACGCTCACCTCCACCCACTTCTTCTCGCTCGGCTGCCAAACCCGCATGCCAAACGTCGTCACGGCGTCCCACGCGTCCCCCGACTCATCGCTCTCCCCCTCCACCTTCCACTTCGGCGCCACCTCCGACAGGAATATGTCGCGCTTCGAGTCGAAGCCGGCCGCGCACACGAAAGCCTCGTACGGCGGCAACCGCGAGCACATTACGCGCGCCGCGTACCTCGAAATGGGCCCACAGAACTGCCCCCTGTCGTTCTTGGTGAGCGGGCCCTTGACAACAAAGTCGTTCTGGCGCACCTGCAGCCGCCCGAGCTGGTACATGTCGGCCGCGGCGTCGGGAATGTACTCGGTAACGACAACCTTGGGCTTGGGTGGGGGGCGGTCGGCGCGGGATGGCTCCATGACGCGCATGGTCGTCGTGTGCGTGCAGAGCTCAGTCTTCAACACGTCGCCTTCCTCGGAGACCACCACGCGATCCTTGCGGATGCCGTTAGCCTCCTCGCGGCGGCTCAGCACGAACTTCTGGTTCTTCTCTCCCCGAGGCTGGCCACAAACACGGTGAGAACAAGGGGAGAAAAACACGGCCACCCACAACCAAGGCGAGGACAAGGGGAGAAGGTGGCGTAAGCAATGGGGGCGTCATATCGCTCAGCTTGGCGTTCATAATGCAGCACGCCTCACCTGCAGCTGCCCCGACCCCTCGGACGCCACGTACTCCTTGTACCCTAGCACCACCAGCTGCCCGTAGCAGTCGCCCACGCCAGTCGTGCGCGCGATCTCGTCGGCGTCGTACAGCGAGCCGAAGTCCGGAATGTACACGTTGGGCTGCTCCACAGGGTTGCCCACGATCTCGAACTCGCCGTACCACGCCTTCACCACGCCCACGAGAACGATCGCGTGCTCAGTCTCCCAGCCCGCGTCCAGCAGCTTCTCCATCCGGTTGAACATGAGAATATGCTTACCACTCGGGTTCATGAGGTTCCGGAAGTGCCGTCTGTACCTCTCAGTGTCGTCGTCCGGGAACTTGAGCGTGCCGAGAAAGAAAATACAGTTCGCTAGCGTCCAGTTCTGCACCTCCCACGCCGAGAATGCGCACGCCGCCTTGAGCGCCGTCGGCTTGTACCGGTCGTAGTCCACGTCCGGATCCCTCTTGAGGTACTTGTCAAGCATGGGACACGCCATGCCAATGTCGTCGAGCTTGTCGTACCACTTCTTGGCGCGCTGGTAAGGCTGATGGTCGGCGGACGGCTTGTGGTCCTTCGTTTCGTCGCCGTCGTTGAACTCGGAGGACTTGGGCATGGCGTGCCAGTCCACGGACCGGCGCCGGGAACTGCCCTGGGAGGCTAACATGTTCTGGATGTACTCCACGGCCTATGTCATACACATACAATGTGTGAATAAGTGAACAAGCGTTGGGGACAGAGCTATGGGAACAGAGTGCTTCACTGTATTCACAGTGTGCTTCACTGTATTCACAGCGAGGCTCACCTTCTCTCCTTTCTCCTGGTCTTCATTCGTCATATTCCTCGCGCTCATCGTGGAGCTCATCCTCCTGGGTCCAGCCTTGGCCTCTGGGATGGCATTGGTGTAATCCTCCTCGTCGGAGTCGTCGCTCGCGGAGTCGTTGGCTTCGACGAAAGCGGTTGGGTCGTAGCCGCCGGTTGAGGTGCCGTCGATCACGATGGTGCCGCGACGATTCACCCGAGGGGGTAAGGAGGAGGGGGGGGCCATGTTGGAAGGAGGCTTCTGGGCGGGGGGCTTGCGGTCGTCCTCGGAGTCCTGTGGGGGGGTTAGTGGGGAGTCGGGGGGGGGTAATGGGGGGCGCGACTTACCGAAGAATCGGGCATGGCCGAGGTAGAGGGAGGGGGAGGGGGCGACTTAAGCAGGATCGATCTAGAGGATGAGGGAGTCGAGGCCGCCTTGTCTGCCTGGCACGTTGGGAAGAAAGAAACTGCTCCAACGCTCAGCTATGACTTTGAAAAGCGACACGTTCCGGCGTTTCCCTAAACATGCGACTACGCATGGACTAAGACACTACATTCACTACTCAGGCGGAGTCAACCAAGCGGACTGTCCAACCCAAACTGCTCGAGTGGTCCGATGAACGGGCGACTAACACTAAGCTGTTGTGTACGGGTTAGACGACGGCGAAAGGAAAGACGAGGGGGCGTTTGCTCACAGACGAAAAGGTAACTCACCGCGGAGCCGTCCTCCTTGGAGCTGTCCTCCTTGGAGCTCTGCGAGCTACTACTGGAGAAACTACAGGAGCCAACTCCCGGAACCAACTCCCACCCCTCCCCCTCCTCCATCTTCTTCTTCTTCACTTGCACAAAACCAGTTCCCACGATCTCCTCGACCTCGTAGTCGACCTCGGGCACCTCCTGGACGTAGCTCCTCTTGCTTCCGCTCCTCGGCAGCTTGATGTCCTTCCAGATGTCGCTCGCGATAGTCCTGGCCCTGCTCGGCGCCGAGTCGGTCGCGTACTGGACAACGACCTGCGCGAGCCTGCCGTCCTCGAGCAGCGTGCTCTTCTGGTCGGGGTCGAGGATCAGAACGGCAAACACGCCGAGTGCCTCGCAGCGGATGGTCGGATTGTCGTGCGCGACCAGCTCAAAGAGGCCGTCGGCGAGGAACTCGACCCCGAGCAGGTCCATCTCACTCACGGACTCGCACGTGGACAGGTTGTGAAGGATGATCAGGCACGACGCAAGGGCCTCGACGGGGTGGTGGGTGGTGTTGGTGGCAGCCACGAGCTCCTCCAGGACGGCCCCGCTGTACATGTCCACCAGGTTCGCCTCGTTGTCGTACGAGAGGACCTTGAGCACGTCCCACGAAACCTCGCAAGACTCCTCGTCTTCGGCTGCCCCGAGAACGGCCGCCACGAGGCCGGGGGTCCTGAAGACGATGCGGCGGAAGCTCTTCACCACCGCCATGTCGAACACAATCATCAAGGACTGATTGCGCGTCTCGTCCGTGCTGCTGTTGATGGTGTCGACCCTGTGCGAGAGCGGGTTAGTGGGGCCACTGACACAGTGTGAACATTGGGTGGCGACGTTGGTCCTCATGCTTCACTATTGGTTCCCTTTTATATCTCTGGGGCTTACGCATAGCGCTGGTCGCCGATCCTGCCAGTCGCATAGTATATATCATCACTTCACCATCCAATATCCCCTCGCTTACAGCCACGCTCCTTACAAGATAGCGAACAAATCCTGCCGCTTAACCATCTCCTTGCTGTTGTCACCCGCGGCGCTCAGGTGGGTGAGGATCGCGAAAGCGTACATCCTCGCCACACCACCCCCGCGGGCCGCGCGGATGAGACCGCGGAGGAGGTGTACGCTCGCGGTATACGCGAGTTGGAGGTTTTCGTCAGTGCAGCCGTCGAGGAGGAGCTCGAGCTTCTCGAGGGCGGAGGCCCTCTCGGCGTCGCAGCCTTCGGCGGCTTGGATCGAGAACATGCCGCACTTGTCCACGAATTGCATATCGTGGTGGTGGTGGGCCAGGGAGGGGAGGGCCATGACAGTGACGGGGGGAGGGGGGAGGAGGGGAGCTTGGGGAGCGGGAGGGGGGGGTTGGGCGAGGGTGAGCTGCTTGGAAAGACCCTTGTTGGCTTTTGAGAGCATGCGGTTGGACTTGGCGAGGTCGGTGATGATGCCGAGCACCGCGGGGGGGAGGGTCGCCATGTTTTCACTGCGGATTGCACTGCGGAGTTTGGTGGCGAGTAGAAAATGAGTACAGCTGTAGCGATTTTTCTGTGGTGCCCATTCCATAGAGCCGCCTTCCTTCGATTATAAATTCATGCCGACCCTATCATTCTTAGAGGCGACCGCAATCGAGTCACGCTTCGGCCTCTCCTCCTACACCTCCACAACGCTCTCCACCACCGGTTTTGTCGGAGTATTAAAGTCCCGCTTCTCTGACTTTATCGTGCATGAGGTGGCGGTGGACGGAACTATGGCGACGCTTAACGACAAAATGCCGCCGAGTGAGGAGATTGTGTATGCTATTGATACGGCAATGAAAACTGCCGGCGAGGCCATGAAGGAGACTCTAAAAGAGACTCCTCCTCAAGATACTCCTCCCCCCCCCCCTTCTTCTTCTTCCCCCACCACCTCAATCATCGCAGCCGCCGACAAGATTGTCGCCTTATTCGATCAAGCCAACGCCACCGCTCTCTCGACCTCAATCTCAACCTTCCTCGCCACCGACTTCACTGCCAATCCCACCGCCCCCCACTTCCTCGCCCTCCCTCCCTGCGCCGATAAGAAGAACCGCGGCCAGGTCCACGGCATCATCCGCACGGACTTGAAGGGCATCGCCGTCGCGGACACCCTCGCTCAGACCGGCCAGCTGCGCCTCTTCCCCGCCCTCTACGCGACGGAGTCCACCTCCTACAACCCACCCAAGGACTCCAACAAGCGCCCCAACGCTGACTCCTCAGGGCGAGCAAGTAAGAAGCAAAAGATCCCGTGGCCCGCATCCCGCGGCGGCGACTATCTCCGCTTCTCCCTGTACAAGGAGAACATGGACACCATGTTCGCCGTGAAGAACCTCGAGCAGAAGCTCCGCCTCCCGCCCAGAACTGGCGTTAACTTCGCAGGCACGAAGGACAAGCGCGGCGTTACGACGCAGTACTGCACCGTGTACAGGAAGACACCGGAGGACGTCAAGTGGCTGAACAAGCAAGGGAATAGCGGGGGCGGCGGATCGTCCACCGGCGGCAGACCTATCATGCAGCTCGGCGACTTTGAGTATGTGACCAACGCTCTGAGGTTGGGAATGCTCAAGGGCAACAGGTGAGGCAACGGACCCTTGGCGCGACCTTCTGTGTCAGCATCCACCCCCGCCCTTGTTCACACATGTGCCTGCCTCAGATTCGACATCGTGCTGCGCAACATCGGCCTGTTGGACCAACCCGCAGCCGAGCCCGAGGACATCAAGAGCGTCGTGGATGCTTGCTGCACCCAGCTGAAAGCGAACGGATTCATCAACTACTTCGGCATGCAGCGCTTCGGCAAGTACTACGACAACGCGGAGGCCGGAGTGCACCTGATTAAGAACGACTTCGCGAGCGCCGTCGACGTGCTGATGAGGGTCAAGGACGGCGACGACTTCAACATCTGCAGTGCGCGCAAGCTGTGGGATGACAGGGACAAGTCTTCTGACGAGGGCTGCAAGGAGGCCGCAAGCGCGTGCCTGAAGAAGCTGAATACACTGAGAAACGTGATGAGCGAGGTGAGCAAGCGAGCATGCGAGTGGCCGGCGAACAGCATATACTTTATAGCGCCCTCGGAACGGCGCGCTACTTCAAAGCGCCCTCGAATCTACCACCCCAAGCAAGCTCCGTGCCCCCCTTACACTCGCCTCGCTCGTGCAGGTGAACCTCATGAAGCATCTGTCGCACAAGCCGACCGACTTCAAGGGCGCGTTCTTCCGCATCCCCAAGAACATGATGCTTATGTTCCTGCACGCCGTGCAGTCGGCCGTGTGGAACAAGGTCGCCTCCCTGCGCGTGGCCACGCACGGCAGCGACGCGGTTGTTGCTGGCGATCTGGTTCAGATCAATGCCGGCGTTCGCGACCCCGAAAGCGACGCCAAGCACACGCAGATGGCCGGCAAGGACGTCATCGAGGTGAGCAAGGAGGACGCTGAGGCGAACAAGTACAAGCCAGAGGACGTCGTGCTGCCGCTTCCCGGCAACAAGGTGGCGGTGCCGGCAAGCTGTGCGGCCTTCTACGAGGACGTCCTGAAGGAAGTCTTCGGGGGCGACTGCGGGGATATGAAGAAGCTGTTCACGAACGAGAGCACGAAGGAGTTCACGTTGGGAGGCGACTACAGGAAGATGCTGTGCAGAGTCGACGATTTGACGTGGAATGTCGTCAAGTACGACGAGCCCACGCAGCCTCTGATTGAAACGGATCTCATGAAAATGCGGGGGGAGTCGCTGGGCAAACTGGAGGAGGGCAAGATGCTCGGGCTGGTCGTGGGGTTCACTCTGCAGAGCAGCAGCTACGCCACCGTGGCCATGCGAGAGCTCCAGAAGGCGCCGCAGCTGTCGGAGTTCTTGAAGACAATGCCGCTGACGAAGGAGTAACCCTAACACAAAAAGATGTAGGGCAATTGGTACTGAACCCAGGCTGAACGCGCCGAAACATGGCAACTAACGAAATTCAAGAAGAACTTCACGCATCTCTCGTTGCCTTTCTCAACATGCCGTTCTACGCCTGTCCCCCAGCTTGCCTCGTCATCCTCCTTCTCGTCCTCTCAGTCGCCGTCCCGGTCACTGCCACCACAATTGACCCAGACCTAGACCTAGATGCCATAGTGATAAATTCTGTAGAAACCTCCGGTGCCCAAGGTTTCCCAAACGTTATTGACCCGGCCGACCCCCTATTCAACGCCCCCATGTACACCAAATCTTACAAAGATGAGATCGCATTGGCAGTCGCCGACCCCGCCGTCTTTGCGCACTTTAAGTCCAAAGATGTCCTTCCTACCACTCACATTATTCTCTTTGACTGGTACCTCCATGGCGGAATAATGCACAAGGCCAACCAATGCCTGTCTTACTACGCGCCCTGGCTCCTCGACCACCTTCCCGCTCTAGCCGCCCAAGACCTAGCCGTGGGCTCTCCCGCCGTCAACACCTTCCCCATCCCGTCTCCCCTCATAACAGGGCTTGGGTTGAGCAAAGACACCGCCGTCAACGCGAGCCCTAACGTGGTAAAGTACCTGTACGAGCTACTCCTAATCGAGCGCGCCTTCGCTCCGACCATCGCGCCTGCCATGAACGCGTTCCGCGGAATGAGAATCGTGGAGATCGGCGGCGGGTACGGCGGCTTTGCACACACTATCGCGACGTTCCACAACGTGCAGAGCTACACCATCGTGGATATTGACGTCGTCAACTCGCTGCAGAAGCTGTACCTCGCCGCGATCAAGTCGCCGGCGGCTGAGAAGATGGAGTACATTGGCACGACGTCCGTCCCTGGTCGCGACGCCACCGCCGACCCCAAATACGATCTCTTCCTGAGCTTCTTCTCCATCTCGGAGCAGCGAACCATCGCCGTTGACGCGTACGCTCGTCACTTCATGGCTCGCTCTACCCGCGGCTACCTCCAGCTGAACTACGACGAGGATATCTCTGTAGACGGCTCGGTAACCGCCTCAACCGGCCGGTATAACGTGCTGCAACTGTTCAGACTCGTGTTGACCATGCACCCCACGGCGAGGTTGCTGGGGCCGGCGCCGTGCGGGGTGTACGAGCACGTTAGGATCGTGTGGGGGGGGGCTGTGGGGGGAGAGTTCATGCCGAGGGCGCTGGACTCGGAAGGGAGGGAGGCGAGTTGGCGGTAGTTAAGTGGGTAGTTAAGTGGGTAGTTAAGTTAAGTGGGTTGTTAAGTGGGTAGTTAAGTGGGTTGTTAAGTGGGTTGTTAAGTGGGTTGTTAAGTGGGTTGTTAAGTGAACGATGTTCAGCTTTGAAAGACGAAACATGGTTATCGAGTTTGTTTGGCACAATTGAAGATAAAGAAATAAAGACAGTTTGCCATGGCAATGGTGAAAGTAACTTCTTACGGAGGGCCAAGTGAAAAGAGACACGGCCAAAATTCTGCGTTGATTCCTTAGACAGCAGTGTGATGATGAGCAGAAATATCCAGAAATACCCAAGCGCCATTTTTTTATTGGCTCCCTTCATACCCTTCACACCTTTCACATCTTTCACATCATTCACTCAGCAACACCCCTTCCCCCAACTATAACCCTCTCTCCCTCCACTCAACTCCACTCTCCTCCTCTCTCGCCGTGCCCTCCCCCCCCTCCTCATGTCTGACCCCAAACCCAAGGCAGGCCGTAACAGGAGCATTGTGTGGGACGAGCCGACAATCGCAGAGCATGATAAGGAACGCGGCACGAGACAGAAGATTGACGAGCCGGACACGCCATTCGCTAGTTACCAGGAGCCTAATGAGGATGATATGGTGGATGGTCAATTCAGTTTAGTGGATGGGGATAGAAGTGAGGAGAAGGAGAGTGGAGTGACGAGGTTGAGTAGGGGGATCTCGGTGGAGAATCAGGAGAAGGGTGGGGAGCATGGGAGCTACGTTTGCAGGAGTCCGACGAAGGAGGAGGCTGCGAGCAAGGTACGTACATGAAACGAAAACGCTGAATGAGGCCGGAACGCGGTACTGGCGCATCTCCTCCCCCCTTTGTTGCACTGTATGACTGGCGAGCTTTGGTGGCCGACGCTATCGACTGCAAACAGAGCGAGCTGGCCAATGTGCTCGCGAGGAGCAAATGGCAAGCGTCGCCTCTCCCCCTTTGTTACACTGTATGAGAGGCGAATTTTGTTTTGCACGACCGGCTGCTGTTCGCACGGCCGGCTGCTGTTTGCACGGCCGGCTGCTGTTCGCACGACAGGCTCAAACACCCGCTTCATTCGCACTTCTCACTCCTCCACTCCAGGGTCCTACTTTCAGCACTCATGGGACGTTGGAGTTGGGAGCCAAGTTGGATTCGCTTGCTGCGGAGAGGGAGGAGGAGGAGGAGGATTCGGAGGAGAAGACGCCTGAGAAGGGGGAGAAGAGCTTCGAGGAGAAGAGGAAGAATCATTACAACGAAGCGGAGATGATGAGGAGGTTTAAGGAGCGGAAGAATGACGATGATGACGATGATGAGGATTCTGACGAGGATTCCGACGAGTATTGTTAAGTTTAGTGCTAGACATTTGTCGCGCAATCGAGACCAACAAGGCGAACCGAAGCCATTTAGTATCGGGCGTGTGTCATCGGTGTGTTTGCGGCCCTATTTTAACGGTGTACAGCTACCACACCTACTCTCACTTCGTCGACAGCCTTCACACTCCTCTCAGCAGCATTCGTTTCTCCTGCAGTAACCTCGCCATTCACATCCTCGGCTACAGCCATGTTCAACACGGGTAACACATTCACGTTGAACAAGCTCCTCTTGCGAACACTCCGTCTGGCTTTCTTCGCCTCGTCCTGGCCCCTCGTTGGGATCATATCCAGCGGGACAGCGGCGATGAACTGCTCACTGAAAAATTCCGGTTTCTCAGTCTGCCACACCGGCCACCTCTCCAAGACCCACTCCTTCACTTGAGGTCGAATTGAGACCCACAGCAGCTTGTTATCGTCTAACACTAAGGCTTTTGTCGCGTCGTCCTTGCTCTTGAGGAAAGAGTTCATAACCCTGACTTTCCCGAGCTCTGTGCTAAAAAACGTACTCCGAAACTCCTTCTTCATTAGAACCAAAAATACTCCGAACGACGCTGTCCACAGTCCACCGAGCAGCCCCACAAGTGTCCACGCCGTGCTCTGCTCCATCGCCAACCCCGAGCCCTTCTCGTAATACACCCACACGCTCGCGACGCTCGCCAACAACGCCATGAACACGTTCACCGTCCAGTACAAGCCGCCAAGTTCGATTGGGTGACGGAAGTGGATCACGCCGGTGAAGTCAGCCAGCGTCTTAACAGACACACGAACCAACAAGCTCACAACCAGACCAAACACGCCGTTCAGCGGCATCCAGTAATGGAAGTCGCCACGAGCAACCTTCTGCAGCAAATACACCGGGGGTAACGGAGGAGGCGCAAACGCGCAGGAATGTGCTACAAGCAGAGCGAGATAGAGCGAGCCGGCGTGTACGCGTACTCCCTCTTGTACTGGTACTCAGCCAAGTACGTGGATCAGTGTACTCGTGGACCAGTGTACCCGTGGACCGTCTCCTTCTTCTACTTACTCCTTCCACCTTCCAACAGCATCCCTCGCCGTCAGGCAGTTTCGCATGCAAGCCCCGACTGCGTTGGCAACGACGACTGCCTCCTCGGTCTTGAGCCGGTGGAGCGGCGTCTTCACCCAGCGCAACCGATGGTTCATAATGTCCTTCCTTTGTAGTTGTATCACTAGGTCAAGGAGCCAAGGATAAAGAACGACAATAGGACGGAGCTTTTCCGAGGTTGGGAGAGTCAGAGCTGGAGCGTCCAGGTCCCCGAAAGTCAATGCAGTGCTGAGCTGTGGCTGGATTTTGGGAGGGTGGCTGGCCGGATCTGAGGCGTGATCCATTGAATTTAGTGGCAGAGGCGGGGGAGGGGGGAGGATGGGGGGGGGGGGGGAGGGGGGAGGAGGGGGGGGGGGGGGGGGGGGAGTCCCGTGGCGT
>Ga0307985_10000683_pt1 | contig 19779 bp, 18 predicted proteins | sample EllFjometageno80_FD_203155 | JGI IMG/M metagenome (GOLD analysis project Ga0307985, IMG submission 203155) | Marine microbial communities from Ellis Fjord, Antarctic Ocean - #80 | ecosystem: Environmental > Aquatic > Marine > Unclassified | place: Southern Ocean | collected 2014-10-09 | reverse complement strand
CCCGGAGGGGGGTATGCTGATTAGAGAAAGTGGAAGTGTGAGCGGCGTTATAGAGGGTTGCAGGCTGTGGAGCGAACTGCTAAAGCCGAGTGAGGATCCAATGCACAAGATTTGGAGAGATATGGTGAGAAGGGCACAGCAAAGGGCTCACAGAGACGGCATGAGCGGAGATGAGTGGGGGCAGGGGGCTGTGGGAGGGTCGATGATGTTTCATGATTGACGGGAGGCGATTGATATTCTTTAATGAGCTTTATCTCCTTTAATGAACTTTATCTCCTGCGGATTGTCGAAGCGAAGGCGTGCTGCGGAGTTACATCGCTCTTAGGGCGTTGGCACCTGAATCATTGGCCCAGCTGTCAAAGATGCCATACACTATAGTATCATCATCTACGCGTTGAAGCTCGAGTTGATCGAGGGCGCAAATGATAGCACATCGTTCGCTGTACACCTTCGAATTGTAAAAGCCGCTACTCACATGCACGCAATCGTTGTGCCGCTTCTTGTCCGACCTGTGTCTTCTCTGGGATGTGTCCTGGAATTCCCGGTTGCAAGGGTGTATCATGCCCGGATCTATTACCATGAGCCCCATGCCCATGAGCTATTGTGATATTGTGCTATTGTGTCATTGTGCTATTGTGTCATTGCGTCGTTACGCTATTGTGCTGCCCACCATCATACGCTAACCCCTTCAGACCATTCGTCGCCCCTTTGGCTGTCAAATATGTTGCTATTGTTCAATTGTCTGTCCCTTTTTTTCTCTCTGGTTGAGCCGTCATCGCCTCTAGCGCGTTCTTTCCCGCTCTGGTCCATTCGAGGAGGCGGTTCGCCGCCGCCAATCGAGCCCATCATTCTTAAGTCTCCATCATCAACATCGTCCTGCACCATTGATCCTTTCGGCGCCTGTGTGACCTCCTATGTTCACAAGTCCAAGCAGCTTCTCGCCACGCGGTCCGACTCGGTAACCGATGGCTCCAAGCCCATTGCGGGCGGGATTCCGTTCTGCTGGCCACAGTTTGGCCCAGCTTCCGATCTCGAGAAGGAGCTCACACTGCAGCAGCATGGCTTCGCCAGACATCTCTCGTGGACCGTGGAATCGCGATCGATCTCCGCAGTCACGTTCTCGCTCAAGCCGTCCGCGTACACTCGGGAAATGTGGCCGAACAGCTTCCTGGCACTGTACACAGTTAGCATCACCGATGACGAGTGCAACTGTTTGCTGGTAAGTTGCGAACTGCCCAGAACGCGAGGCTCGAAGCTCGGAAGCGCAGAACGTGAAGCGCAGAAGCGTTGCTCTCCTAGAATGCGCTACAGCGCTTTTCTCCTCCTCACTTTGCCCACACCTCCTCCCCCAGGTCATCAAGAACACGAACACAGACAAGCCGTTCCATCACCAGTGTGCTTTGCACACGTACTTTCAGGTGAGCGACATATCGGAGGTAGAGATATTTGGCGACTTCCGCGGCAAGTCTTACATCGACAAATGTGACGACAACAAAGTCAAGAAGGAGGCGCGTCAAGTCATTACGATTCCTGAATTCACGGATGCGGTGTACAAGGGCGCGCACAAGAACCCCATCACAGTAGCGTCCAAACTCGGCAAGATCGCCATTGTTCCCGCTGCCGGCTTCTCAGACGTCGTCGTCTGGAACCCGTACGGCAATCGAGACATGGAGTTCGTGACGAACTGGCGGGAATTAGTTTGCGTCGAGAGTGCAGTGATCGACCCGGTTAAGCTCGAGCCCGGCGAGGAATGGATCGGAGAGTTCAGTCTGAGGCCGCTTGGGTAACCCACACGCACACGCACACGCACACACACACAAGGAGGAGAGGAAGCGAGAGTGGCAATTTGTGCAGTGAGAAGTTGAAGGCTGGGTCGAGGCCGAATTGCACGAAAAGATCAGATTGAAGCAAGTGTCGGCACAAGTTGAATCAAACTACTAGTGTAGCCCCTTTAGAGGAATCCAGTTACCTAGAGGAAAGAACGTCATGATGTGTGACCAGACGTTGTCGTTGAGGGTAACGAATGCGAGTTGCGTGTCGAGCGCGACTGCGGCGTCCTCGGCGCGGTGGCGCTTGCTACGGCGTACGTAGACGCAGCCGTGTTTGATGCAGAGCAGGAGGCAGACGCGGAGAGCGAGCGTTGCGAGGGGGAGCACGAGGCAGCGGATCGTGCGCTCGTCGCCGTGGACGCGGGCGGCGAGGTCGGCGTAGTCGCTTGCGGCGAGGGCGTTGATGGCGTCGGTGAGGAGGGAGATGAACGGGGCGGGGCGGTCGCTGATGATGGTGCGCTGCAGGGGAGTGACACCGTGACTGTTGGTTGCGCGCAGGCTGCTCGCGGATCAAGAGCTCGAGAACGGCGGGATCGCTGTGGTGGATAGCAGCGAAATGAAGGGCCGTCCATCCACCGTGACTGGCGATGGCAAGCAGGAACCTCTTCCTCGAGTCGAGCTTGGCCTTCGCTATCATCAGCTGATAGAGCTCCAGTGGCGCCGAGTCCCAGCAGGCGACCATGATGGCAGTCCATCCGTCGCCGTCTTGGAAGAAGATCTGATTTACCGCGTCACCGTCTGCGAGGGATTGGATATGAGTGATGGCCACCTGCCACTGATGGTTAAATACTAGGTCGTACAGGGCACTCATCGTCCTGCGGGAGCGGCGAGGATGAGCTTGGGGAGTGGAGGTGTTAGCTTGTCGCTCGTTTGAAGGTTTGCAGTAGAGCTGAAAGGGGGCCAGGGGGTGGTCGCACCACCCCCAGTTGGTTAGCTAGGGGAGTGGGAGATGGTGGTTGACTGGCGTGTGGTTGGCGAGGATTGACAGCTCTCCTTGTGTAGATGCCTCACTCGGTTCTTAGCGGTGCTTGTTGAGCGTCGCGTTGTCGGCGAGATGGCGATTTTCGCATCACATCAACACAGGTGACGGCCGCCACTCACTACCCCTTCTTCTCATCCGGTTCATCAAGACATCCCCGACCTACCGGTTATCCGGCTCTAGTCGCCTACACCGCGGTGCTCCTTCCGTTGCCATCAACGGCCAATCCAATCCCTTATCACTCTCGACACCAGACCAATCCTGCAAACCAACAGCCGCCCACTCTCTACGACTCATCAAGCCCTCTCCAAGCTCACCAGCTCAGCTGCAGAGCGGTCGCGCTTGCCACTGGTCCAACTCTCCCTGTCTCTGCTCATTATCCTCTAACTCATTGCCACAGCTGCTCGTTGTCACACCTGCAACGACCACTACCAGGTACTCCCTTACACCTCCTTTCTCATGGACTTCACCGCTGCCTACTCGATTCTGGCCGATAGAAGCACCGCCAACAGCACTGCTGGCACTGTTGCAGAGCAGTGCGGTGCCACTAGCGCTCCCACCAACCTCACCCCGCAAACGATCGATCTCTCGTCCTCCCAATCCGCTACCCCTCCCGCTCCCGACCTCTCGACGCCCGGCGCGTTTGCCACTGCCTGCCCCTGCTCCTCCACCAACTGCCTCACCGATAACGAGGCAACCATCACTCCCCCCGATCTCACCATCGACTTCTCTCTCTACTCCCACATGGCCGCCTTCCCGCTCGAGCAGCTCGTCCAGCACATCCTGTCGTACCAGACCTCTAGGGACACGGCCTACAAGCGCCTGCGCGCGTCCTTCCTGGCGTCGTGCATCAGCAACTCGGACGGCAACCTGACTGGATTCAACCAAGCGCTGTACATTGGCGCGATAACGGAGGCAACGCCCAACTTCGCCGTGCTGTCCAAGTTCATCCGCATCTGTCTGCACTTTCTGGAGCAGCAGACGCCCCTTCCTGGGCCCATAATTGTGGCCGTGAAGCTGCTACAGGCGACGGAGAAGACCAAGTTAGAGACGACGGCGGCGTACCATTTGGCGCACATTCGCAAGGTTGGGACGGGGTGGGACGAGGGGTACGGGACTGGCGACGTCAACGAGAAGACGGTGCGGGAGCTGCTAGAGACGGAGGTGAAGGACTTGAAGAGCAGGCTGGACAGAGCGGAGGAGACCATCGTTGAGTGCAAGGATGAAATTAGAGAGGGTTTGCTGTGCTAACCAGCTTGCTGTGCTAACCAGCTTGCTGTGCTAACCAGCGTGCTGTATACAATATTGTTCGGCCGCCCTGAGCAGACCGTTCCGCGCAACTCGCTACAACTGTACAGATTACGATCCGAAGAAGTCGTGCATGCCCCCCTTGTCGGTGTGACCGAAGATGTTATTGCGGTTCTTTTTGCGGTTCTCTTTGCGGTTCTCTTTGCGGTTCTCTTTGCGGTTCTCTACCGACCCGGTAACCCTACAGATTTAGATCCAGCCATGTCTTCGGTTAATTCAGCCACCAAGAAAGGCCCCAGTACCGTCGAGCTGCACGAGATCTTCCACGTCACTGACAACCCCATGGCCTCGTCACGAGAACTAGATGACGATCAACGACCCTCAGGGTGAGAATCAAGATCAAAGACAGTGACAACCAGGAGAAGGATGGGTCGGCGGGGGCTTGGCAGTTGAATGTTGTGCCCGCTGTCGTCGCGTTAGCTGTGATCGGGGTACAAGGGAAGGGCAGCAACATTGCGTTCTTGTTCTATCGGCTGAACATGTCCGTTGAGTTTTTTGCCGCGACTTTGCATGGGGCTTACATGCTGCTCGACTTGGAACCGGATAGGAGGGTGGCGGGCATCAATACTTATGTCATGGCTGTGGCAGCATGCATTCGCGTTCCGGTTGTATCCACCTTGACTGGGGAGGTCGGTATCGTCGATGTCGCATTGACACTCTTTGGGAGATTCATGAGTAGGGTTCGTTTGAAGGCGTCGGCGCATTCTGTCGAGGAGGAGCAGCGTGAGTACGTGGGCGTTGGTGTGCTGATGAAGGAACACATAACATGTAGAGGTATTGCTTATGGTTGCGAAGGGTTAACGACTTTGATCGTCTTTATCGGCTTGATGCCGCTGCTTACCGTGCACACCAAGACGACACTGACGTTGGAGAACAAGTGCAAGTTCAAGTTGAACGCTATCGAGGCTATCCAGGTTGGTGCACTCGGTGTATATTGCGTGTACGCGCTGGGGTATTACGCCACAAGGCAAGAGAGGAACGTAAGCGGCACTGAGGGTCGAGCTTTCGGCGTGTCTTTATTGGGGGCACTGTATTGAAGAAGGGGGAGGAAAGCGAGGAGGGAGACGACGTTGCGGGGAGGGAGAGAAGCTCAACCGCGAGCTGCTCTCGCGGAAGTGTCGCGGATAGGATCTCGTTTGGTGATGAGAAGAGCAGGTGGGAGGGCGGGATGATTGGGGCGAAGGGAATAGGGGAGGATCAAGAGGGCGAGTACGAGGGGGATAGAGAGAGAGAGACGGAGAGTAGGGACGCGAGTATTGTGGAGGAGGAGGACGAAGCCGCGTTCAATCCGGGTATGATATAGCATATTAAAAATCACATTGTTTTGTTGTTAATCGTCTATACGCTGCCCACAATTTCTCTTCTTTCTCTCTGCGCCTCCAAGCCTTCCCAATCCACTTGATCTCCGTATCTACCAAGCCCAGATCTCCGCCCTCCAGCTCAACCACGCCGACGTCTCGCCACGCTAGCGCCACTAGCCAGCCGCACAGCAGATCTCGGTAAGTGTCGAGGGGCGCGTCCGAGTGCTGAGAAACGAGGGCCTCCAGAGTGTCTGGTGACTCGTCCAGATGCGCGCTGCTTGCGTGCACGAAGTCGAAGATGGCTGCACCACACACACACGTGAGCAAGGGGGGGGGGGAGGTGAACAAAGGGCCGTCCACCCACCTACGAGGGTTGCGAGTAGCAAATATTGCGCTTGAGCCGCGCATTTTGCGCGTTCTCGCCGCCGTTCTCGCACAATCGCTCGCCTGCGTGTGCGGCACTCTCACCTGCAAATCCCTTTTCCCACTTGTCTTTGTTGAGAACCCGTTGGTAACCGGCCGCGTACCAGTCCACGAGCGCGGCTTCGCCTAGCTCAACGAGGGGCGTCGTGAGGAAGGCGAGGTGCTGGACGACACGCTCGAGCCCAGCGAAGCCCACGAGGTCGAGGCCCTGGAAGAAAAGCAGGGTCGCGCGAAGAGAGGTGAAGGCGGGGTTGTGGTCGAGGAGAGGGGGCAGGGTTGGAGAGGGAGGCAAGAAGAATGATGCGGGGGAGTAGGGCGTGGTCGGAGCTTTCACAGCAGCAGTCATGGTGTACCGGCAGAAGGAGGGATCGTCGAGCTGCAGCTCGTTGCGCCATGCGTTGTAGGCGGGAAGGTAGAAGGGGGACGGGGAGTGAGAGCTGCCCATCATGCTCTTTGGCTTCGTCTCGCTTAAGACGGAAAGCTTTTGTGTGACGATGGCGAGGGCGGACGACTGGGCGAGGAACGCAGTGAGTGATGGGGAGAGCAGGGAGGAGGGGATGAGTGGCCTCAACGCGGCAAGATACTCTGCGGAAAGCGTTGTGTAGGCGCAGACTGGGATGGTCAGATGGGTGAAAGGGGGCGGGAGGGAGTTGTAGCGAATGTCAGCAGCTTGCAGAAGCGCAGTAGTTGATAGCGCGGAGAGAACTGAGAGGAAGGCTGGGGCCGAACTGGGCAGAGGAGTGGGAGGAATCTCCACGCGAAGGAGGAAAGTCGGGGACGAGGAGGAGGCGAACATTATGTGGGCCGCGCCAGATGCAAAGTACGAGATGGACTCGGGTGGTGGAAGCTGAGACGGTTGCATTGATTGGTCTGGTGTCGATAGTGACAAGGGAAAGGGATGGATTGGCCGTTGAGGGGGACGAAAGGAGCTGAGCGTTGTAAGCGACTAGGGTCGGATAACCGGTAGATCAGGGAGGCCTGACAGAAGCGGGTGAGCGGATGGGGTAGTGAGTAGCGGCCGTCGCAGTGGTGCTGATTAGCGAAAATCACAATCTCGCTGATCAGCGCGCTCAACAAGCACCGCTAAGCAACGAGTGAGGCATCTACGCGAGAGCTGCCAATCCTCACCAACCACGTGCTACTTGACCACCATCCCCCACTCCCCTTGCTAACCAACGGGAGCTGGTACGGCAACCCCCTGTCCCCCTTTCAGCTCCACTGCAAACCTTCAAACGAGCGACAAGCAAACACCACACTCCCCATGCTCACCCTCGCCCCGATCAAGGGCCTTGATCTGCGCGTTATAGTGGACTAAGGTGCCGCAGACGGCGCATCTACACTAAGTCGGTCGAAGACCGAGAGCTGGCTGTAGGGCGCATAAGTGACATGCCTTTATGTGAGAGAGTGGCGAGAGCACGCGGCTGTGTCTTCCGTGGCCCTGAACCTTCACCGAGGATGTGAGCGCCGTTAGTGTGAACCTGCAGAGGTCCGTCTCCGTCAACTCACCCGATCGTCCCTTCTTCGCAATCAGCTTTAGCGCCGTCGCAATCATGCTTCGGTAGTCAATCGCCTGCATCACCCTCGGGTTGGACCCGAGCTCCTTGGCGAGCATCGCGACGTCCTTCCGCGACCCCCCGCGGAGGCACTTGACTAGGATGCCAGCCTCCTTCTTCTGGTCTGCCTTGGATTGGTAGACGACCACCAAACGGTCAAAGAGCCCCCCACCGGTGAGCTTCCCGTCCCTATCCGAGGCGTCGCAATGCTCGATCCACTGCTCGTCGGGCCTCCCCTCATCGTCGGTAGTCCCCGCGAAGATCATTGCCCTGTCGGCGTGTTCGTTCTCCGACGTCGTCGCCTTCGAGGTGAGAGCGTTCGAGCCGATGTTGACGCGGGCCCAAACCTTGAAGCACTTCTTCCACGTCGTCATGTTCTCCCTCGGCCCCCTTCCGGTCGACGCGTTAGTTCCCGCCCCGATCTTCGGCACATGCTTGAAGTCGGGCGCCCTTGTGCTCCCCGTTCTCGACCGATCTCTTTCCTTAGCCCGGTCCTTCACACCTCTCTCGTGAAGCCCTCGGATCTGCCCCCTGACTCCGAGCCGTAGCTCCTGGGTGGCCTCGGCGACGCTGCCGCTGTCCTGCCCGAAGAACGCGTCCTCGAACTCCTTCGCCGTACCTGCTTCTTGAACTCTTGGGAGTACCCTCGCCTCCTTTCCGAGGTTGTGGGACGAGAAGGCCGTACCGTAGCCCACTCGAATGATGATCTCCCCAGCCGAACCCCCGTCCGATCCTAGGGAGGAGACCTCGTCGACAACCCCATGGCTATCACGCTCCCACTGTTGTTTTGGGGGCTGTCCCCACCTTCCTCCACCGACCTGCCAGTGTGAGACGGGAGTCTGCTTGCCATTCTCGTCTCTGAGCCAGAGGGGGAAGGGATGCCTCCGGCCTCTCCCGGTTCGGGCATTGCTGCTGTAGCTCCGGCTTTAGAACTGGGCAGCACGACTCTTAATCTGATGCTGTTTAGACTCCGTTACCTCAAGCTGATGCCGCGCACTCAAAGGTTCTTGCCACAACGTGTCTGGATACTAGCCTTAAGCCCGAACAGCTGTCCTCTCTAAAGCCTGAAACCGCCCGATAGAACCTTACGACTGAGCACCGCCACACTGCATACCCAGATATGCCCTGCACCACCAGCAAGTGGTGCGGCCTGTGAACACGATGCTAATCCTACCACTCACAGACTGAGGTAACGGAGTCTAAACAGCATCAATTAACATCATATCTCACGTATTAAGCCTTCATGAATATTTTGATAAATGTAATTGATATCTCTATGAATGAATATATATTATATATTTATAAAAGTATTTGCTCAAACAAACCCATTAAAATAAAATTTAATGCTAATAATCGCATAACGTGAACTTTTTTTGAATCTTTTTTGTCGCTATTAGAGTAAAATCGTTTATGGAGTCAGTACATAATTCAAAGGTAACTTGTCAGGATATGGCGTAGGGCACACGCAGAGGCGTGTGTGCACGCAATAGTCCTGGAGTAGTAGACATGCCAGAGCAAGTGCTCAGGTAGTTGGACACGTACCTGAGCCCGGCTCTGGTCGTTGAACAGCGTAGATTAACCAATAGATACGCTCACACTGAAGAATAGTAGCTGCTGCCTAGTTGCTATAACACTCTCTGTCACAACTGATATAACTTTTCTGGACGTGTGATCATTTCGACGTTGCTGCTGCCCTAGCCCGTACCAGCGTAAGTCGCATACCGGTAGATAACGTGAGACGACGTGAGCTACTAACCGTGTATTAACTCATGCAAACGTTGGTTTTTCTTATATGGGTTCGATCTGAACGCGAACCTGAGGTTGGACCACTCTTCCAACCTCCCCCCCCCCCTCTTACTCCTCGGACCCCTTCGTCCACAGTCCGAAAGCGTTTATTAGCGTTTGTCGGCGTTTTGTCGGCGTTCAAATATAATTCCGACCGCTACTGTCCACCTGCTCGCGAACCGCGCGTTCTGAAACAAGTCTAACCCCAATCGTTAAAGAAGGTGCGCCTATACTCCTTTTTCATCAGCAGCAAGAACATACCATCCACGCGCCGCTCAAAGACCGACCAGCGTCCACGCCACCCGCTCCTCAATCTCAAACGCTGTCGAGTTCTGGCCAGTCGTGATGAGCTCCACCTCTTCCCCAGTGTTCGTCTGGAATGTAGCCGTAGAAGTCGAGCGCCTCTTTCCTCTTCTCCGGGTCCGTATCGTAGTCGTAAGTCAAAGTGGCGCTAGCATATCCAGTGTAATGAAGGGCCGTCCACCTATCGATGTCGGTGATGGCCAGCAGGCACCTCTTCCTCGACTCGAGCTTGGCCTTCGTGATCATCGCCTGAACGAGTTCCAGTGGAGCCGAGCGGTAACAGGCGATCATGAAGCAGTGGATTCGATCACGCTCACGAAGAAGAGTTGATCGACCGCTTCACCGTCTGCGAGGGATTGGATATGGGTGATGGCCAACGGCCAATCCCTGTCCTGCACGAGCTCGTACAGGGCACTCATCGTCCTGCGGGAGCGGCGAGTGTGAGCGTGAGGAGTGGAGGTGTTTGCTTGTGGCTCGTTTGAAGGTTTGCAGTATCGCTGAAAGGGACAGGGGGCGGCCGTACCAGCTCCAGCTGGTCAGCTAGGGGAGTGGGGGGTGGTGGTCGAGTAGCGTGTGGTTGACGAGGATTGGCAGCACTAGATGCCTCACTCGGTGCTTTGCGGTGCTTGTTGAGCTTCGCGTTGCCGGCGAGATGGTGATTTCGCCAATCATCAACACTGCGACGACCGCTACTCGCCACCCCATCCGCTCATCCGCTTCTGTCAGACCTGCCTCACAATGGAGCCACTTCAGCGCCGCCTCTGCATCTGCTTCTTCCTGCTTGGCCTCGTCAATAACTCAGCCTATGTGATCATGATAGCCAGCGCCAAGGAAATCACAGAGGGCTCTGTCGGCCTGGTCTTCTTCTGCAACGTCTTCCCCTCCCTCACCATCAAGCTCTCTTCCCCATTCTGGTTCCACAAAGTATCTTACGCAGCAAGAATGGCCCTCTGTCTCCTCTTCCTCTTCATCGGCTTCCAACTGACAGCCTTCTCGTCCGACTACCGCATCCAGCTCCTCGGCGTCTGCTTCTGCGCCGCACAGAGTGGCCTCGGCGAGGCATCCTTCCTCGCAATGACCGCTCTTTATCCCATGTATACGCCCCTCTGCTTAACCCTGTGGTCGAGCGGAACAGGTCTTGCAGGTGTCTTTGGGTTTGCGTGGAAATGGCTGCTGATGGACGTGATGGGCGCGTCTTTCAAGACGAGTTTGCTGGTCGCCAACGGATTGATTGTTTGCTTTGGGGCCGCTTACAGAGCGCTGCCGCCTTTCCGGGAGGAGAAGGAGGAGACGATTGAATGCTATTCTGAGGACGGGGCTGAGGACGGGTCCTCGGACGGCAACGACAAGGCGACGCTCATAGTGACCCCGACGAGCCTGCCGACGAGCGATGTTCGCGTGGATCCAGTGCCAGAGGGGCGCTGGAACTTCATCCGCGCCAAGCTGCTCGTGTATATGATTCCGTTGTTTGTGGTGTACTTCTCGGAGTACGCGATGCAGTCGGGCGCGTGGGCCGCGATTGGCTTTCCCGCAACGGACTCGGACGCTCGCAAGGCGTTCTTCCTTTACTCTAACTGGACATACCAGCTGGGTGTGTTCATCTCGCGCTCGAGCGGATCGCTCGTCACCGCGAGCATGCTGGTTCTGCAGATCATGCCCGTGCTGCAGACTGCGTTGCTGGTCCTGTTCACGTGCATTGCGACGTTTGAGTTCATGTACGGGTGGGGATTGTTGGGGTTGTGCTTTGTCTCGGGGCTGTTGGGCGGCGGGGTCTACGTCAACGCGTTCACTCGGATCAGCGTCGACATCGAGAAAGGTCCTAGGCAGGAGCTTGCGTTGGCGGTTGTTAGCGTTGCAGACTCGTTTGGAATCATGTTCAGCGACGTGGTTGGGCTCTACTTGCAGGCGTGCATTTACGAGCGACACGGAATTATGGGAGCGAAGGTTGTTTGTCCGTTCTAGGGCTCGTGTTAAGGTACGGCGGTGCATGAGTAAGTAGACACTAAGAAGACTTAGAAGACGATGAAGTCTTAGAAGACGACGAAGACGACGAAGACGACGAAGACGACGAAGACGACGAAGACGACGAAGACGACGAAGACGAAGACGACGAAGACTTAAGAAGTAAGAAAACTAGGAAGACGTTTAAGCTGGCGGAGAAGGAGAGGGAGGAGGAGGAACGGTCGCCGGAAAAGCGGGCCTCGAAGAAAATTTGGAGGCGCTGTGCGTGAGCCTGTGCGTGAGTGCTGAAAGAGGCTCGAGGTCCGCACGTCGTCCCGCGGCCCATCCCTCTGAACGTAATGCGATCGATTGCTACGAGCTCTTCGCGCCACTTCCCATTGTTCCCCGCCCCCCTCCGGCCACTGCTTCTAACTGCTGCTTCTAACTGGGAGTGTCGCAAACAGCCCCGTTCCGCCCCCGTCTTCAGCCTGACTTTGCACCGACATCTGCAAGAACATGTTAATGTGGCTGCTCAAAGCGACGCCTCGCCAAGCCGCCCTCCTCCCGCTCGTTCGCCTTGCTCCCTGTGCATGCGTTCTAGCGCCTTTACCCGCCGCCAATAGCTCCATGTCTTTACGACTGACCTTCCTTGAGGTCGCCCCATCATCCAATGGAATCCCTCCATCTCAATAGAACCCCTCTTCTAATATGTATTGCCTGTCCCTGCTAACCCCCCTTCCCCAGCATGTCATCTAAGCTCACCGGCCTCGAAAACGCCACCGTCGGCGCCTGCATCGGCGGCATAGAAGTCGCGTGCCTCCAGCCCTTCAATTTTGCCAAGAACAGCCTCCAACAGGGCTTGCCCATCGCCACGAATCCCGCGCAGTGGTACAGGGGCGTCGTTCCGAACATTTTCAACATGGCCGGGTGCACGATGATTCAGTTCAGCGTTGGTGGAGCGCTAAAGAACATTGTAGCGCCGGACGGAAGGATGAGTGCGGCGGCGGTGAGTACAAAGGGGGACTGAGGCACAAAGGGGGATTGAGGCGGCCAAGCCAAACACGTTACCCGTGGTTCGCGCACACGCACATGTGTGAGGGGTCAACGGACGGAGCGCCTGCCGGGACGTAGCTCCGCTCAATACAGCCACTGTTAGGGTTCCACGCCTGTGCCGCTCGTACCGCTTTCCTCACCCCCAATTCACACCGCCGCCTCATTTGTTCGCACATGGGTGTGGTGTTCTTTGGTCGCGCGACTCACCCTCTCCTCAGGAAATGTCTTGCGGGCTCGGCGCTGGCATCGTGAGCGCGGCCTGGGGCAGTCCCATGGAACTGGCCATGATTCAGCAGCAAAGGAAGGGCATCAACCTCTTCTCCACGATCAAGGAGATCATCAGGTGAGTGCTACGAGCGAGTGAACAACGCAAGCAAGTGAGGCGCGGCTCGCTCGCAAATAGCGCGTTCTAAAGAGACTCGCCCGCAGAGAGCGCGTTCTGAATTTCTGAATTGGCTCGCCCCAAATTGCGCATTCTGAAGCGACTCGACCGCAAATAGCGCGTTCGCTCGCAATTACGTCCTCAAGGCCTCGCCAGTCGCGCATTCTGAGCGCGCTTTCCGCAAAACGACCACACACACACGCACATCTCGCGCAACGGCCGCCCTTTGTTCACACATGTGTGGCGCACATGTGTGTGGTTCTCACACATGTGTGTGGTAGCTCCGGCAACCTCACGCGCGGCTTCGTCGGCTGCGCCGTTCGCGAAGGCCTCTGGACGGTCGGCTACCTCTCTCTTCCTCCCATCATCCGCAAGTCCCTGCGTGAGTACGATCCGGTCATGTTCGACACCGACAACAAAGCGCGCGTGCCCGCGAGTCTCATTGGCGGCGCGTTCGCGTGCTACCTCACGCAGCCCATCGACACGATCAAGACGTGCATGCAGGGCGACACTGAGAGGAAGATTTACTCGACGCTTACGGAGAGCGCCAAGAAGGTGAGTGCTAGATAAGCCGGACGCCCACACGCACACCTCTGGCCCAGAACTTAGAAGAGGGTGTGAGCAAGGGGGGGGGCGAGTAAACGATGCGCGCCGCAAACACGGTGTGAACAGAGGAGGCGCTTTGAACAAGTTGCGGTCTCGGAGCGTGCCGTTTGCGAGCGAGGAGGCCAGAAATCGTTCTTAGCGAGCGAATGGCGCATGTTGGGCTTTCGCGCGAGCGAATTGCCCCTCCCTGACCGTTCATTCGGCGTAACTCGCTCTGCGCGCGAACGAATGGCGCATTTTGGGCACTCGTGCGAGCAAATTGCGCGGCCCTGGCCGTTCATTCTGCGTAACTCGCTCTGCGCCCACTCGCCTCGCTTGCTCACTCGCTTCGCTCGTAGATCTACGCGGAGAGGGGCATCACTGGATTCTACAATGGGGCGACATTTAGGTACGGGAGAATGGTCTGCGCAGTGTTCATGATGGACTCGTTGCAGGCGATAATCGGACCGGCGCTCTTCCCGCACGCGTTCGAGTGATGCATTTGTTTGGATAAGAGGGGAGGGTTGAGAGAGTAACACACACATACACCGTTGTAGGTTTGGCCATTTTTGGTAAAGAATTTGATTGCCGGCCAAAGGCTTCACTGGGAGCCTCTCAGACCGCCGTTGAAAAGGCAACAGGATGAGGAGATGAGGTGTGCGCTGCTTGATTTCGTTAAAAAAACATGCAGCTAGTCGTTCCTGGGGGCGATGCTGATCTTTCCTTTGCCCACCATGCCGCTCAATCCGAGCATCTTCAGCATCTCCGCCTTCTTGTCGTCCGCCGCCGTGTTCACAGGCGCGCAAACGCCGGTGTTCGGCGGGAGCCTGGGCGCAACGCTTGGTTTCGAGCTCGCCGTCGTCGTGGTGGCCGACTTGCCGGCGGACGTGTCCTTGCTAGCAGTAGCGACGCCGGCTGCGACTGACTCGAGGAGGCGGGTGTCGTTGGAGTTCGTCTTGAAGGACCAAGTGGAGGAGTTCTTGGCGACCTCGGACGCCGCGGTTTCGAGCAAGGCGGCCGAGGGAGGGTAGTAGATTGAGGGAAGGTTGTGGGAGTTGTAGCTTTTGAAGAAGGTGGCGAAGTGCGCTCGGGTTTCATCGGCCGTCAAGGCAATGAACTTGAGCCCGAGGGACGTGTAGAGGAACACCTTGAGGTGCGGCATGTACTGGAAGTACGAGTCGGCGTCAAGCGGAGTGATGGCGAGAGAGAGTGGGGGAGGGGAGCCGAGGGGGGTGCTGATGGGCTGGAGGGGGGGGGGGACAGGGTTTTTGGACTTGGACGACTTGGCGGACGACGCCTTGGCGGACTTCTCCTTCTTGTCCTTCTTCTTGTCCTTCTTCTTGTCTTTCTTCGCGTCTTTCTTCGCGGCCGCCTTGAGGACCTTCTTAGCTGCCCTTAGGGCAGCAGAGTCACCCGAGGAAGAAGAAGAGTCGGAAGACGATCTCGAGCGCTTGCCCATGTTTCTGTCAGGGTTCGGGTTAGGGTAAGTCTGTGTGGAGGTCTGTGAGGCGGTTTGCGAAAAAGCATAAAGCATAAAGCTGGGAAAAAGCACGTGTTCAGACTGGGAAAAAGCATCCCATTTGTACTTTGTACACCACGGACATCAATAACCGAGTGCGCGAGTGCACACCAAAGCACATGAACGCCGAGCAGCTTGACACTCTGTCTCAGGGAACCGAGCTCTCTCAGCTGCTTCGCGGCGGCGTGACGGAGCACCGTGGCTCTCCCCCCTCGCCCAGGGCCACTCAGGTCGCATCAGTGGCCGGCAGCGACGGCGATGCCGGTGCCGGCGCAGTCGCCCCCGACCCCGGCGCAGTTGCCCCCGACCCCGGCACGATCACCCCCCGACCCCTCGTCCCTGACGCCCCCTCACCGAACGACGAGGAGCTGAGCCAGCAGCCGCCGCCGCTCCCCCTTCCGCCATCCCGCTCGGTCCTCGACGACGCGGGAGCCAGCAAGAAGGAGGTCCCGGCCACCAAGAAGGAGGCGGCGCCGGCCAGGCGGAAGAAGTTGGGAACCCTAACCCTCAATATGCAGATGGAGGTCCCGGTCGAGCGATTCAAGGACCCGTTCCTGAACGCCGCGTTCGGGAACACGATCAGCACGACCAACATATTGACCAGGAAGAGGCGGCAGCAGCAGCCCCAGCGGACCAACCTCTCTAAGATGGGCGGCGATAACCTAGCGGCGACGACGCTGGCGACCTGCGAGCTGTGTGGGAGCCAGTTCGGGAGGCAGGAGGTGGTGGACATTCACAAGCTGAACTGCACTGGCCCGCAGCACGACAGCAAGCCAGAAGAAGTGCCGAGTCCGTCCCACGCCGGCGCCAGTGTAGGCATGAATCCGTTCCTCGGGGACCCAACCCACAGCACCAGCAGCGTTCACTCCAAGACGGTCGACAAGCACTCCCGTTTTGGCTCCTTTGACGATTCCCTCTCGGGACTGGCGCCGTCCAAGCTCAAGAGGCAGAAGCCGGGGAATGCACCTGCCGCCCCCGCCCTAATCCCCGCCCCGACCAAGCCCGCCCCGACCAAGTCCTCCCCGATCAAGCCCGCCTTGCCCAAGTCCACCCTCGCCCCTCCCGCCATCCAGCAGCTTGCCATCCGGCAGCTTGAGATCCAGCAGCAGCTGACGCAGACTGTCGCCAAGGTGGATTCCCTCTCAAATGCCGTGAACCACCTCTCGTCTGTCGCAGCCGACCTCGTCCAAAGCAATGAGAGGCAGGAGCAGCACGAACAAATTATTTGAAAATCATAGCCGCCCATTATTCACGCAACACTACACTACACTACCTCTACAACCCCCCCCTCCCCACCTCCGACCTTAGCTCCCTGATTTCCTCCCTCAGCCCGCCCAGCTCCTTCCTCAAGCCCTCCACCTCGTCCACCACATTATCCACGTCGCTTTCGAACATCCTCGCTCCCCGCTGCCCCCCCTTGCTGATCCAGTCCTTCTTGGTCATCATGCTCGTGCAGATCCGCATCCTCTTCTCGACCGCCCTTCTCTTCTCCGTGGTCATCAAAAGCAAGTGCTCAATGATCAAGTTCGCTCTTTCCCCTCTCATGGTGGCGTTCTTGTTCTCGTTCACTTCCGCGTACGAGTCTCCCAGCAGTGCAATCACCGCATTCAAGCTGACGACCGCCACTCCTACCATCAAGATGATGAACATGACCTTGCTCAATGTCGAATGTTGAACGTCATCAAACAGGCCAGTGTCGAAATCCCCCAGAACGCTCATCGTAAAGACGTGGAACAAGCTCTCCGTGAAACCCTCGTACGGCGCCGGAGCGCAGTCCCACTCCACCGCCGCAGTGCTGTCCTCGTTCACGCCTATCACATCGCAGCCACCGTTCGGGAGCTTGCTCAGCAGCAACCTAAACACGACCGTGAAGCCTAGAATCAGAACGAACATGATGAACAAAAAGCCCTGCATGTCCACGACGTTCTTGAACAACACCTTGGTCAGCCACCCCGTCTGCTCGTTGCCTCGCATGTAGCTCATGCACTTGTACGTGAGCGTGAGCGTCGCCAAGCTCGCGACCGCCACCTCGTTGACTGACCCTTGCCAGTGGAACTTGGTGCTCAGCAGACTTAAGAACACCAGGGCGATGTTGAGCAGATCGACGCGATTGTACCTGCGAGCGAAGCGAGCGAGAGCGAGGGTTAATGGGAGGGGAAGAAAGCGATCTCGAGTAAATGTGCGTGTGGGCCCAAGTCGTTTTGAGCCGGAAGTGTACGAGCGAGAACAGGTTGAGCAAGTGAGTACCGGTTGAGCTCGCTAATGCGATACGCTAGCTTCGCTCGCGCGTTGAGCTCGCTAATGAGATAGGCTCGCTTCGCTCGCGCGTCTCCCGTTTTGATATGTACGCTCGTGCACGTACGGGTCGTCCAAGTAGCTCTTCGCGTACTCCTTGAACGACAGGTGCATGTGCATCCTCTTGCGCATCTTGGATCTTTTCGCACCCTGCCCAACCCCGCCATTCCCCCGCCCCAGCCCGATCTTGCTCCACGCGGCCATGACCACGCCATTGTCTTCCTCCTCCGCCGCCGCTTGAGACGCTGCAAACGTCCCCGCATCCGCCCGGCTCTCGGCCTGCTTCTTGGCCTGCTTCCACTCTTTCACGACGAAGTACGAGTTCAAGGTGCCCAGAACTATGAAGTACAGCCACACCAACAGGTCGCCCTTGTGTTCAGACTCGGTCCCCTTCTGAACCGAGTTGGTGTAAAACTCGCACCATCCGCACCAGCCCAGAACAAAAACGCAGAACGCGCAGCACTCTTTGTAGAACTCCCACTTGACGTCCCCTCTGTCCCACAGATCCTGCACGACCAGCGCCATCGTGTCGCTGTCGAAGACGCTCGTGTCGACGTTGTCAGTGAGCTTCATGAGGAATCCCAGCGACCCGAGATCCGGCAGCGCCGTCCTCACCTCAACATGTGTCACCTTCTTGCTCTTTCCGTCCACCTCCTCCGTCACGGTTTTCTCGATGTAAGCCAGAGGCAGAACTTTCAGCGCCCTCTCCACCAGGTCGAAGTACTCGTGCTTCATCATCATCTTCATGTGCCGCGTCAACGGCTCGGGCAGGTACTTCATCTTCTCCACGAGCGGCTTGCTGCACGGGATCGGGCGTGTCAGAAGGGGGGGGGGGGCACAAATACGGAGTAAACAAAGGGAGGCGGCGGTTTGAACGAGCGCGAAAAAGCGCCAAAAATGAGCTCCAGCAAAGCGATTCTTGGCGTTGAGGGCGATTTGCTACTGGGGCAGCGTTCTGACATCACCGCATTGAGCAGGCGCGTCGAGACGTGCTCACAAACGGCGCCACTCTTCGCTCACAGCGCCGCCCTCTTTTGTTCACACGTGTGTGTGGGGAGACTCACCTCACCTCCTCCAACATAGCCTGCACCATCTCGAATTTTCCTACTAGAATGGCGTACTCGAAGCAGTCCATCCCCTTATCCTGCGCGGGCGCGCGAGCGTCGGGGTTCAAGTTCGGCAAGGTATGATTCAGCTCGAACTCGGAAGAGTTCGCTACGCGGAGGGCATGTTAGATAACGGAGGGTGACATGAACGAAGGAAGCACCATTGCCAGTGCGTATTTTGCTCGCTCGCCCCTCTTTACCTGCCTCGCCAGCGTTCCCGCTAGCCGTCTCGCCCCTGATGTGGTCCGCGGCCATCCCAGGCTCCTCCCCTCCCTCCTCCTCCTCCTCTTCCTCCTCGCTCGTGTAGCTGTCGTCGTCGCCGTGAACGTTCTCCCCGTCGTCCATCACCCTCACGAACGCCGCCAGCGGGTGCATCCGCAAGAAGTACCTCAGCAACTTCTCGTGCCCGAACTCTATGCACAGCCTAACCACCGAGTTCCCCGCTGTCTTCCCGAAGAACACCCCCGCCCTATTGATCCCCGTCAGCCGCTCAATATCATTGATCAACTCGCTCTCAACGTAGTCCTTGTGCCTCCTCCCGTTCTTAAGCTTCACGAAAAGCCCCCTGACGTAGTCATTCTTCAGAAAGTAACTCGCGGGAAACATCCTCGCGTCGCTCTGCGGCATCATATCCACCCACATCCTCAAGCTACCCCTCGGTAACTTACTAGTCGCGGTCATCACCTGCCGCAGCTCAACCGGCTTCGGCTCCAACCTCAAATGCATGTGCTGGATCCACCCGATCTGCTTGCAGTAGCACATGTACGTGTTCAGCTGATAGCAGTACTTAGCACTGCAGAGAGTACACCGTTTCGAGGCTCCGTGCCTGTGGAGAGCCGCCTCGGGCGGGGGCTCGAGGGGGTCGTCACCATCGTCCGCCTCCATCAACGCCTCCGGCGTCTGCATCGCAACCTCGTCCAACCGATCGTAATTTACCACCCCCTCCTCCCCCCACTTTTCCTTCTCCTTCCCCTCGAGGGGAAGCCTCTCGTCCGCCCCTAGCCCCCACCACCCCTTGTCACAAAACCTGTCCAGCAAATCCACCACAGTCTCGCCAATTATCACCCTCTGCAACGCCACACATGTGTGAACAAAGCCCGACACACGGGTGTGAACAAAGAGGGCGTCGGTGTGAACAAAAGGCGCTGGGAGAGCAGCGCGTTCTGGGCAGCGCGTTCTGAGCAGCGCTTTTTGAAAAGCGCAGTCGCAGCGTTTTGGAAAGCGCAGTCGCCTCGTTTTGCGCAGGCTCGCGCCGCTCACCTGCACCCCCCCTCCCCTCCTCGTCCTCTTCTCCTCCCAAATCACCACCCTCGCCTCCCCCCCCCCCACAACATCTCCGCCCACCTCGAAAAGCCCCTCCACGCACTCGTAAATCTCCAACCCCCATTCTCCTGCCAGCCCCGTAACATTCCCGCTC
>Ga0307985_10000682_pt1 | contig 19789 bp, 15 predicted proteins | sample EllFjometageno80_FD_203155 | JGI IMG/M metagenome (GOLD analysis project Ga0307985, IMG submission 203155) | Marine microbial communities from Ellis Fjord, Antarctic Ocean - #80 | ecosystem: Environmental > Aquatic > Marine > Unclassified | place: Southern Ocean | collected 2014-10-09 | reverse complement strand
TATTAAAAGAAAAATTTGATGCAGTACCCATCTATTTTAAAAGTATTAATGATGGGGAACAGTATAAAATAAAATTACCAGAAGCCTCATCTACAAATGATTTAGTGACCTATCTCACGTCAATTGGACAACTGTCCCATTTTGAAGAAGTAATACCTTCAGTTAGCGATATATTCATTGAAACTATTCAAAATAATTACGAAGCCTCATGAATCATTTACAATTAATTATAAAAAGGGAATATTTAAATAAGATTCGCAATAAGTCTTTTATAATAATGACTTTTTTAAGCCCTATTATTATGGTTCTTATTTTTACCCTAGTGGCTTATTTATCCCAATTAAATAACGAAGCTGTAAATACCATAAACATCCTTGATGAAAGTGGTTTGTTTACTAATTCATTTAAAGATTCTGAAACTGTAAATTACACTAATTTAGAAAATATTTCATTAAATGAAGCAAAATTAGCAACCGAAACTTCTGAAGCATACGGACTCTTATATATTCCAAAAGCACCAGTATTAGATGATCTTTCAGAATCTATTATCTTTTATTCAGACGATTCTCCTTCCATAAGTATGATGAGAAGTATTGAAAATAAAATTGAGGATAAGGTAAATGTTTTAAAATTGGAAGAATCTGGAATTGATGCTAAACAGATTGAGGAATTAAGAATTAATATAGATGCAAAAATTGAAACCTTTGAGGGTAAAAAAACGTCAAAATTAGGTGCTATCTTAAAATTAATATTTGGAGGAGTTGCAGGTTATTTACTTTTTATGTTTATCCTTATTTATGGCAATATGATCATGAGGAGTGTCATTGAAGAAAAGACAAGCAGAATTATTGAGATTATTATTTCTTCTGTAAAACCTATTAAATTGTTATTGGGAAAAATATTTGGGACTACCCTTGCAGGGGTGACACAATTTGCTGTTTGGATTGTTATTATGTTGCTTTTGAGTACGGCGATTTCTTCCATTTTTGGAATTGACCCTTCCGCAATACAATCTCAGCCACAAGAACTTTTAAGCGAAACTTCTAATTCGCAACAAATTATTAAAGATGTATTAGTAGAAATAAATAATTTACCAATTTCTAATCTAATAATCATGTTTATATTCTTTTTTATAGGCGGGTATTTACTTTATAGTTCATTATATGCAGCGATCGGTGCAGCAGTTGATAATGAAACTGATACACAGCAATTTATGTTGCCTATTTTAATGCCATTAATATTGGGAATATATGTTGGTTTTTTCACTGTTATGGATAATCCACACGGTATAGTATCACAGGTTTTTTCATATATTCCTTTAACATCACCAGTTGTTATGTTAATGCGTATACCATTTGGAGTACCTTTATGGCAACAAATTTTATCGTTAGTAATTTTATTTGCTACTTTTATCGCAACTGTTTGGTTTGCCTCAAAGATATATAGGGTTGGGATATTGATGTATGGTAAAAAAGCAAGCTATAGGGAAATCATTAAATGGCTTAAATATTAATTATGCAGAAAAGGTAGTTAAAAATAGATAATGAGGTAATAGAGAATTATGATTTTTTAGATTTAACAATATATCTAAAGAAGAATCAAATAAACAACCAATAAAAATTAGTAATGTTTTTAAAAAATAACTAAAAACTACTAAAAACTACTAAAAACTACTAAAAACTACTAAAAACTACTAAAAACTACTAAAAACTACTAAAAAAAGCTAAAAACGAGCTAAAAACATCTTAAAAAGACTAAAAAGCATTAAAAAATGAAATATTCAAATAGTATTTAAATAGGGTTTTCCCTAATAGGAAACTAATAGAATATTATTAAGTTTACTTTTTCGAGTGGATTTGAACTTGAATTAAATAACTCCCAATTATAAGTGTTAAGGGTTATCGTTAAGTTGGTAGCCTTTTTTATTAATTATATGAAATATTAGTATTTTCCCTATAAGAATACTAATAGGCCAATAAAAGGTTTAAGTTTTATTGCGTATAGTAGAGATTTATTTTTAAGTCAATACTTAAACTCAATATATAATTAAATGACAGGAGAACAGCTCAAGGCTTTAGAAGGCAGCAGATGACTTAAGGTCTTTATATTTGAAATGATTAATTACTTTGGTTATCACCAAGAATAAGCAAAGGGATAAAACAAGGTAAAACTAACGTTATCCCGTAAATAAGATGGGGATAACGTTATAAATACTAATGATATAACTAGTTAGCTGCAATCTAACAACACAGAATAAACATTATTATAATTTACATCTTTTTACAATTTTTTTACAATTGAAAAGTCACATAATTAAAAGTGTACTATAGTTTTATAGAAAAAAAGCAAATGATAAGACTTAAATACTTTCCGTTAATATTAATGATTCTTTTCAATTCATCTTGTAATGGTCAGGTACAAACCAAATCATCTAATCTTGAAGATAATAATAGAGAGCTATTTTTCGATAACAGACCTAATCCTAAAAATCGTGATGCAGGCGACATAGTTACAAACGGTTTATTAGATAAAGATGGGAATATGTGGTTTACTACATTTTCCGAAGGTGTTTATAAGTATAACGGAATTAAATTTACTAACATCACTACGAAAGATGGACTGTGTTCAAATAAAATAAATTCGGTAATAGAAGACAAAGATGGTCTATTATGGTTTGCTACTTCCAAAGGATTGTGTCGTTATGATGGCGAAAAATTCACTAATTTTCCGCTTCCACAAGAGACTATTCCAAGTTTTTCTAAAGAAACAGGATTTCGAAGTAGGGTAACCGAAGAAGTCCTTTGGCTAATACAGGACAAAAAGGGTGATTTTTGGTTAGGTACATTGGCAAGTGGTGCTTATCATTTTGATGGTAAAACATTCACTTCATACTTAAAATTTAAGGGACGGATTCATCCTGTAGATAGTGTTTACAACAATGTTATTCAAAGCATAGTAGAAGACAATGCCGGTAATATTTGGTTTACCTCGCAAACACACGGAGGAATAACCCGATATGATGGAAAAGTCTTTGATAATTTCACTTTGGAAGATGGCCTTCCTGATGATATGATTTTCTCAAGCTTCAAAGACCGTGATGGAAACTTATGGTTTGGCACTTTAGATCAAGGGTTAATTTTTTATAAGGATAGTTCATTTCAATTTTTCGATGAAAATGATGGTCTCAACAACAATATGGTTTCTTGTTTTTATCAGGATAAAACAGGTAAGATTTGGATAGGAAGTTTTAGAGGAAGTACAGTTTCCTGGTATGATAAAGGAAAGTTTACTTCAGTTCCATTTGACAAAGACCAAGAACTTGTTGAATTGCGATTTATAACAGAAGATACAGATGGAAATGTATGGTTCGGTGGTCGATATGGGATTTTATATCGATATGACGGGAAAGAATTAAAAGACTTTACTCATTTGAAGAGAGGCGAATAAACAAGACTACAGCTAACAATGTATATAAAAAATAGGCGATATATTACTGAATTCAAGGTTTTTAGCTCGTTTAAAACTTTGTGTTTAACCGAAAGTTTATTCCTTCGAAATCGCCTACTTTTCATATACTAAACGTTGTGGCACATTAACCAAAACCAATGACATCACTTTTCAAAACAGATTTAGGAAAGAAGGAGATTTTAAGTTTATATGACCAAAAATTAGATGAACTTAATATTGAATTTGAATACATAAAGATTAACACAACTTTTGGAGAAACCAATATTATTGTATCTGGAAAATCATCAAATCCACCAATAATACTAATACACGGTTCAAATGGTTGTGCACCAATTGCTCTTGAAACATATCCCAACTTAATTGAGAATTTTAAAGTTTATGCAATTGATGTTTTGGCTCAACCAAATAAAAGTGCGGAAACAAGATTGAATATGAAAGATGATTCGTATGGAAAATGGGTAAATGAAATAATTGATTCTTTAAATATTGACAATGTTGTTATGGCTGGTTTTTCTTTTGGCGGTTTAGTTATTTTAAAAACTCTTGAATTTAATGAAAGTAAAATCAAAGAAGTTTATTTATCTGCACCTGCTTACATTGTTAATGGAAATCCAATTATAGCGCTGTTTAAGGTATTTATTCCTATGAAAAGATTTATAAGCACGAAAAAAAGTAAATATGTTGAAAAATTTTTAGCGGAAGTTTTTACTGAACGTGACGAATTTGCAATTAAATATTTATCCAAAGTGTTCTTAAATTTCAATATGGATTTCACACCTGTTCCTGTAATAAATAAAACACAAGCAAATTTGATAAAAACACCGATAACATTGTTCGCTGGGAAAAACGACATACTCTTTCCTGGAAATAAAATGATTAAAAGAGCATCAAAAATATTTCCTTCTTTGAAAAACAGTAAACTATTTGAGAATTCAAGACACGTACATAATAAAGAACAGAATAAACTAATAGAAAAAGTAATTATAGAGAATAACGTGCTACAACAACGTGTATAGCCCATTGTTTACTTTGTGTGTACTCGAAAAATCCTTCGAATTTCCCTCTGGCTCGTTTCTTTTTGCTAAATTAGTTCCAAACCAAAACAACGCGCCATACACGAACACGTTGGCAATAATTAGAAGAACGAATTATCTAAAATATAAAGAACAAAAATTATGAAAAAATATTTTTTATTTGGAATACCAGTAACATTTATAATCATTTTTAATATGGGATATGTATTCCACGACATTTTAATGGGAAGTTGGTTACACGAAAAAGAAGCAGCAATATCTAGAGAACACTATATCATTCCTATAATTGCCCTTGTCTTTTTTTTATATACAATCATTCAATCCTATTTACTACCCATTTTTTATTATTATACAAAGGCACATTATAAATGGGGAATTTACAAAACAGCTTTTGTTTTTGGGGCATTAATCGGGTTTTTGTGGGACGCATTACAAGGCGGATTGATAGAATATGCTACCTTCAATTTACCAATAGAAGTAGTATTTGTAGATTCTAGCTATCACATTTTTGAAGGAATATGTTCTGCTCTTATTCTTGCCTTCTTTTATTCAAAATATTACAAAATACAACTTAATAATTAACACATTTTATGAAACAATCAATAGAATTAAAAGAACTATTTACGGCAACTCCTGAACAAATATATAAGGCTTGGTTAGATAGTGAAAAACACACTGCGATGACGGGTGGTAAAGCAATTTGTAGTAATGAAATTAATGATACATTTTCTACTTGGGATGGTTATATTTCAGGGAAAAATGTTTCTTTTATTGAAAATAAAGAGATAATCCAAGAATGGAGAACAACCGAGTTCAAAGAAACTGATAACAACTCTGAATTGATACTAAAATTTCAAGACACAGAAAAAGGTTGTCAGTTAACTTTAATTCATAACAATATCCCTGAAGGACAATCCGATTATGAAAAAGGGTGGATTAATCATTATTTCGAACCAATGAAAGCATACTTTGAAAAATAACTATTGCCAACACTGTATAAAAAACATAGGACACTCCTGCTAAACCGAAAGGTCTGTGAGTATTAACTAAGTCCGCCAAATATAAAATTTGACGTTTATAGAAGAAAAGATAAAAGCAAAATATTTATACTTAGCTAAGTAATAAACAGAAACTTAAGTGCTTATTTAATGCCCTACGTTTCTTATACTAACCGTTAGCGGCAACCATCAGTGACGTTAACGAAAATAAATCAACTTCCAAATAAAGATATTAAAGCTAAAATGAAACTATGATTAAATATCTCTTTAATAGACAAATTATATATTTTTTACTAATACTAGTATTTTATAATTCTTGTAATGGACAAGTCAAAACTAAATCAACAGATGATTTGCAAAACACAGATACAATTACTATTGGAACACCTAAACTTGTAAAAACACAAGGTTCTCGCTTTAGTGATAATGTACATTGTAGTCTTAAAGATAAACAAGGAAATCTTTGGTTTGGTACGACTGGAGAAGGTGTTTATTGTTATGACGGTAAATTATTCACTCAATTTACTATTAAAGATGGTCTAAGTAATAATTCTGTTTGGTCTATTTTAGAAGATAATATTGGAAATATTTGGTTTGGAACCAGTGATGGTTTATCTAAATTTGATGGGAAAGAGATAGTTACTGTTCCTTTGGAAAAAACAAATTTAAATAATACCTTAACTAGTAATTCAAATTCAAGAATTACAATAGGGGCTATGATGCAGCGTAAAAATGGAACACTTTGGTTTGGTACTAATAAAGGAGTTTATATTTATAAAGAGAACTTGTTTTCTGCTTTTCTAAATAATGAGAGCATTGTAAATAAGAATGGTCTGCAACTTAAATCGGTTGAACGAATGTTAGAAGATAAAAACGGAAATATCTGGTTCTGTTCGGGAATGGGAGGCGGAGAAGGTGTTTGCCGTTACGATGGAAAATTCATAACCAGTTATAAACCGAATGGTGATACTTGGGTGCCATATACTTTAGAAGATAAAACGGGAAACATTTGGTTCTCGGGAAGAAGTCACGGTTATTTTCGTTATGATGGAAAAACTTTTACCGATTTTACAGAGAATATTGGATTTAGTCCAATTGTAGAAGAGAAAGCCGGAACAATTTGTCTTAAAGGAAAAGTTGGATTTGGTCCAATATTAGAAGATAAAGCAGGAAATATTTGGTTCACTGGAAAGATGAGTAGGTTTGGAGGCTCAGGAGGTATATGGCGTTATGATGGGAAATCCTGTACAAATTTTACCCAAGATGGGTTAGAAGATTATCAGGTTTGGTCTATGGTAGAGGATAACGCAGGAAATATTTGGTTAGGAACAAACAATACTGGTTTGTATCGTTTCGATGGAAAAACCTTTACTGATTTTTCAGAGAAAGCGTCTAAGTAATAATGATGTATTTTGTACTGTTGAAGATAACGATGGAAACCTTTAGTTGGGGACTAGAAACACAAGTTTAAGTAAATACGATGGGGAAAACTTCACAACATTTTCTGAATAGAAAAAAAACTAAGAATTTGAATAATCAAAACTTTCGATAAAAATATGGCAGCCGCTAACAACGTATATAAAAAATGCGTCCGATGGTTAAACGAATTTAAATTCTTACATTTAAAAAACATTAATCAACTCTGAAAAATACGTCTCCGAAAAAGACGCACTTTTCATATACAATACCGTTGTGCCACATATCAAGAAAACTCGGAACTAAAATTAAAATCAATTGAAAAAAATGAATAAAAAACACATTGTTATTATAGGTCTTGGAGGCGTTGGCGGCTATTTTGGATTTAAAATAAACCAAACCAACGAGACAGATAAAAAACAACATATTTCATTTGTAGCAAGGGCGAAAACTTATGAAACTGTTAAAGAAAAAGGATTAACATTACTTTCTTCAGAACATAGAAATAGTGTAACAAAGCCAGATGCCATTTTTCAGAATATTTCGGAAATTCATAATCCAGATTTAGTGTTTATCTGTGTCAAAGAATATGATTTAGAAAATGTATGCAATCAACTATCCAAAGTAATTAAAAAAGATGCCATTTTATTACCAATGATGAATGGAGCAGATATTTATGATAGAATCCGAAAAATAATCCCAAATAATATTATTCTACCATCTTGTGTTTATATTGCTTCACATATAAAAGAAAAAGGAATTGTTGAACACAAAGGAAAAGCAGGAAAATTAATCTTTGGGAAAGACCCAAAAAATACTTCTGAAAATATTGATTGGATTGTAAATCTAATTAAAAGCAGTAAAATAGATTTTGAGTTTAAAGAAAACTCTTTAGTTGACATTTGGACTAAATTTATTTTTATTGCAAGTTTTGGTTTAATAACTGCAAAATATAATTCATCTATTGGAGCAGTTTGTTCAATTGAATTGCAAAAAGAAGAAGCAACAAAAATAATGGTTGAAATAAAATTGATTGCAGATAAAAAAGGGATTTATTTACAAGATGATATTATATCAAAAACATTTGAAAAAGCTTCTACATTTCCACCAAAAACACCTACTTCTTTACAACTTGATGTGAATTCAGGGAAAGATGATAACGAATTAGAACTGTTTGCAGGTGCAATTATTAATTATGGAAAAGAAATGAATATTCATACACCTTTTACTGAAAGTGTATATCAAGAAATAAAAGCCAAAAAATTGTGAGAATTTTCTTGAATCCGAAAACTCAAATCGGTAAGCTGGAATTATGAAATAAAATTGAACTGAAGAATACGTGGTATACATAACCGTTAGCAGTAATTTAAGCTACTCTAAACTAACTCTGTGAAAATTTTACACTTTTTTACATTTTTTTTGCAATTGATAAAACTCAAACAGGAAAGCATCTCATAGTTTTGAATAAAAAACAAAATGAATAAAACTTATTTCTATTTGCAAACTTTTTTATTAATAACAATTTTGACTTTAGCATCTTCTTGTAATGGGCAAGGAAAGCTTCCTAAAGAAGGTAAAAGTGAACCAATCAAATACGGCGCAGGAGATGTTACTACAAATGGATTTTTAGATGATTCTGGAAATATCTGGTTTGCTACTTTGACAGAAGGAGTGTTCAAATATAATGGGACGTCTTTTACTAACTTTACAATAGATGATGGCCTTTGTTCTAATTCGGTTAATGCCATGATTCAAGATAATAATGGTCTTTTGTGGTTTGCCACTTCAAAAGGCTTGTGCAGTTATAATGGCAAAACCTTCAAGAATTACCCACTTCCTCAGGAACACGTTCCAAGTGTTTCGCCTAAAAACGGATTGTCCAGCAGTAAAACAGAAGTGGTTCTTTCGTTAATTCAAGATAGTAAAGGAATTTTTTGGATAGGAACTAATGCAAGCGGAGCTTACAGTTTTGATGGCGAAAAATTTACCTCAGTTTTAAGATATAGCGGACGCATACATCCTACCAATAATATTTATAACAATTGTATCCAAAGTATTGTAGAAGATGATTCTGGGAATATCTGGTTTACTTCACAAACTCACGGAGGAATAAGTCGCTATGATGGAGAAAATTTTACGCATTTCACAAAAGAAGATGGACTCTCTGATGATATGATTTTTTCCAGTTTTAAAGATAAAGATGGTAACTTATGGTTTGGGACGTTGGATAATGGTTTAATTTCTTACAGCGAAGGTTCGTTCAATTTTTTCAATGAAAATAATGGACTCAACAACAATATGGTTTCCTGTTTCTATCAAGACAAAACAGGAAAACTTTGGATAGGTAGTTTTAGAGAAAGTACTGTTTCGTGGTTTGATGGGGAAAATTTTATATCAGTTCCTTTTGATAAAGAACAAAAACTTGTTGAAATAAGATTTATTACCGAAGATAAAGATGGTAATATATGGTTTGGTGGTAGATATGGGATTTTGTGGAGATATAATGGAGAAGTCTTGACTGATTTCACACAACAAAAAAGACTCTGATTCTAAATTATTTAAATATTAACTGAATGAAAACTACTGCTAACAATGGCTATAATTCATTGTTACATTTGAACAAAAAATAATATATTTAACAAATAATCGGCTAATTTCATAAGCGGAAAAGTCTCCGACTTTTTCCACAACGAAATCATAGCCTAACCGTTAGGTACAAGCAAAATAATATGAAAAAATTTAAATACTATTTCTTCTTAACCCTTATAGCAATTGGGATATTTTGTTTTTATACATGTAAAAATCAAAAAACAATTAACCTAAAAGTAATGTCATATAATATACGTCACGGTGAAGGATTAGATACAATTTTAGATTTATCACGTCCAGCGAATATTATAAAATCAATAGCTCCAGATATATGTGGAATTCAGGAAGTAGATAATTTTTGTTTGCGTTCAGGTAATGTTGGACAAACTGAATATTTAGCTCAAAACACCAATATGATAGGAACCTTTGGTGAATTTATGGACTTTCAGCAAGGTAAATATGGAATGGCTACATTGACAACTAAACCTTTAATTTCAACTAAAATACTGAAATTACCTGATGGGAAATTTGAGCCTCGAGTAGCAATTGTTCATGAGGTAAAAATAGCTGATGGTTGTATTATTGCATTTGCAAATGTTCATTTTGATTGGATAACCGAAAAAGAAGGAAGTTTTAATCGTTTAAATCAGTCAAAAGCTTTGGTGAAATATTTAGATTCTTTAAATCGTCCAACTATTATTACTGGTGATTTTAATTGTACACCAAATTCTCCAACGATGACATATTTTGCCAGTCAAGGTTTTGAGTTTGTTACAAAGGGAATTGATAACTTGAGTTTTCAAGGTAAAGAAAAGGCTGAAATCGATCATCTAATTTATAAAAATTACGATAATATAACATTTACTCAGAAAAGTGCTTATCTCTTAAAAGAACCTATAGTGTCCGATCATCGTCCTTTCATTATCGAATTAGAAGTAACTTTTAATTAAAAATAATTCAATTAGGATAACCATTAATCATTTTTTTCTATGAAACTAATTATAAAATATCTTGTCGTAATAATACTTTCAAATTTTATAAACATATCCATTTATGGCCAAAACAATATTCTGGAATTCGATTTCGAAGGAAATACAAAAAGTGAAAACCATGAATTTACTGGTAAAGGTTTTACATTCGTAGATGGAATTGATGATCAATCCCTATCTATACAATCAGGTAATAATGAATACAATTATTTAACATTGCAAGATTTGTCTTTTGATCAAAAAGCAAGCTTCACAATTCAATTTTGGATAAACTCCAAATCTAAAAAACCAACTGTTCTAATCTCTCAAAAGAAATTTCTAAACAAAGGAATTAATGCTCAAAAAAACAAAGGATGGGTTTTATATTCTTCAAATGGAACGCTTGCTTGGTCTATTGGCTCTGGGAAACGAAGATTGAATTACGAACGAGACAATGATGATAAAGTAAGATTAGCAGATGGTATATGGCATCAAATAACTATGACATATAATAAGGAATCATCGGAGGTAAGACTATATCAAGATGGAAAAAATATTGCAATTTACAAAGTAGGTTTCGATTTTATTAATACTAATCCAGTCGTCATTGGAACTCATGAAAACAATTTCGATTACAAAAATGATATTTTAGCCGATATTGAAAAAGGTGTAATTCAACTTCAAAAATTAGTCGATGAATTTAACAGCTTAGGTCTGGGAAATGTGACCCAAGAAGAATTTTTTAGTTTGATAGTTGATCCCAAAGAATTGTATTTAAGCAAACTAAAAATTGAAGAATCAAAGCGTAGTAAACTTAGAGATCAAAAATTAGAACTGTTCCAAAAAATTTCTGATTCACATGATTCCCTCTATTATAATGCTTATACCGTAAGTCAAAATCATGAATTAACTGCCCTAAAACCTGTAAGTAAAATTTACTATTTAAAAAACGATGTCGTTTACATAAATGAGTTTTATGCTAAACAATTTGGTGAAAAAGAACAGCTTTATCCTTCAAATTTCTCTATTGACAAACTCACATTTTATGACCAATCATTATGCCCTGAGGATGTTTGGAAAAGTTTTATTAAATACAAGCACGTAGAAGGAATAACCTTAGAAAAAAAACTAGATACCTTAACAGTTGCTGTTTGGAATATATGGCATGGCGGTATACACTTTTCATTAAATGAACATGGATGGGACTCTCGATTAAAAATAGCGAAAATGTTAAAAAACAGCAATGTAGACATAGTATTAATGCAGGAGACTTATTCTTCAGGAGGCTATATTGCTGCTGAACTAGGATATTATTTTGCAACTACTTCAGATTGGGATTATTGCTCCCAAGGATCAAACATCTCAGTCTTAAGTCGTTATCCAATAAAAGAATTGGAAGTTTCTCAAGATGCTGAATTCATGAACATTTCTGCCAAAATTAAATTAAGTGAAACTCAGGAAATTTATGCTATGTCTAACTGGTATGGTATGTCTTCTTTCCCTAAAGTTTATGAATTCCATGAAGAAAAATTTATTAAATCTGATAAAACACCCATTCTATTTGGAGGTGATTTTAATGCAATCCCTCATACAGATGGAGGAGATAGTGAAGCTTCGGTCAAATTGCTAGAGAATGAATTTAAGGATGCCTATCGTTATTTACACCCTGATGTTAAAACTTTTCCAGGCTACACTCATCAATGGGGAGAAAGAATTGATCAACTCTATTATAAAGGAACAGGACTTGAAATTATAAACTCAAAAGTAGTTTCGACTGCTTTCGGTGGCTTTCCTTCGGACCATTTTATGATCCTATCTAAGTTTAAATTAAATTTTTTGGATATAAACATAGAAAAAGATTAACCTTAGTACTATAGGTCAAAAAAAATATAATAGATTTATCAAGTAATTGGAATATTCAATTAAAATAAGCCTGTGCCTAACAACGTGTATAATTTATTGCTTGGTTCTCGCCTAATGGAAATTCCTTCGGAATTTCCTCTGGTTAGTTTCATTTTTGCTAAATTAGTTCCAAACCAAAACAACGTGCCATACACAATCCCGTTGGCAACTATAAAACGAACGAATGAAAATTAAGCAGTACATATTGACATTTTTTTTACTTAAAGCTGTTCTTTAATTAAAATTATTATTTTAATTATGATATTTTTGATTCTCTCCCTGGTTAGATTATACTATACTATTCTTTACTACTATGTACTCGTTTATTGATTATTATGAATACTAGCAAACTTAAAGTTGTATTGACTGAATTTGGACACCGTTATAAATATCTGCTACATACTGTCCGACTGTATATTTTCATTCTTTTACAGTTACGTTTACTAATGATTCTATACCAAAGTGTCTATTTAATACTAAGTCTGCAGATCTTAAAGAACCATTGACCCATCCTTGCATATCAGACCAAGCTTCATTACATGTGTAGATGTTTTCAAAAGGAGAAACCATTTGTTCAATCACATCTTTATCATTCGCTCCCAATCCCCATTGATGAACAGCATAACCAAAATCGCTTTGTCCATTCCAAAGTCTGAAACTAGTTAATTCTGGTTTCGGAATAGTAGGCACTCCAAAAAGCAATGCAATTTCTTTGCGAGCTTCTTTTACAACTGCTTCTGATGCAGGATATAAAACTTGTGGTAAATCATTATTATGATTTTCTTGTAATTCCGAAGAAAACTTTTTACCTACAGTTTGTAATCCATGCCAATAATTTGCATTGTCCCAATCACAATAAATAGTTAGGGCTGCAGGAGTTTTATCATTTGGATGCGCATCAACTGCATAGAAAGGATATACTGTATTACATTGTAAATCGGTGAGATTAGGTCCATAAAGTTTTCCTTTCAATCCATCGTTCCACCAGTCTTTTTCAAAATAAAGATTAATTTTCAACAACTTTTGATTGGTAGTTGTCGGTAAATTTTCACGGAATTGTTTAGAATTAAGTTGGTTATTTAAACTTGGAGAAGCATGAAATAATTTTTCCATAGCATTTCTTCCAATAGCCATTATTATTTGTTTGGCTTTAATCGTTTTCTTAATCGCTCCTTCAAAAGGGAATGCTCTTTGATATTCTGGAGCTATAGACAAGTCAAGTGAATACTTATATTCCGAATTACTAATCGAATCTATTTTATCAACATTGGTGCTCAAAAATATTTTGTCTTCTCCTATTTCACTCACCAACTTATTTGGTAATGTGCTAAATCCTTTTTTGAATGTATGAAACTTCGGGTTTACAGGAAAATCAGACAAGATTTGAAAGGATTCTCCTGCATTCATTAATGACAGCATAGGTTCTTTAAAACCTAGCGTATAGGTTAACATCTCCACACATCCACTTGAATAATCCATTGCGTTTAATAAACCTGGAAGAGTCCATTTGTATAATGGAGTCTCTTCTATAGTACCAGCCTCTTTCCATGTAAAATTTAATCTCATAAACTGCCAATACTCAGGTGTTTGAAGTTCAGTAACCTCTTCTGCTGGCATTTGTGTAATAATTATATTGGCTTTTTCCTCATCTCCATCGAAAAAATCAAGAACAGCAACTTTGTTATATGCTAACATACGTGAATAGGTATTCGCAAACATCTCTGAAGGCTGTTGATTTCTTTCTTGTGGTAGTAATTCATATAGCTCGGCCCAAATATGTGGATTTTCATTGGCATAGTTCACCGTAAATTTCCTTCCTTTAAAATAAAGATTATTGCTGAGAGGTTGATCAGGAGACATCGGGAAATCAGTTACCTCACCTCTCAAATTAAGGTCATCAATCAACGCATTAAGCTCTTTCATGTCCTTTGTAAAACGCATACCCCCTTCTTCTTCTCGGATAGTTACAGTTTTACCATTATTGTCTTTTATTTTAATTAAATCAGAGTCTAAACGACCTCCGGTACGATTCAATCTTTCAATAATTGTTATTTTCTTTCTAGGATTATTTGCAAGAATTTGTCGCGCACAATACAGACCTGCAACACCTGCTCCAATTATTACGATATCTGACTCCTCAGGAAGGTTTCTTATTTTCTCTGGCGCTTGAGCAAAGGTTGTTGCAGTTATTAATATTACAGCTAAAAATGTATATATATATTTCATAAATTACTTTTTAAAGATTTGTCTAAATTTAACTCCAAAAGAATGACTAACCTAGTTTATATATAACAAAAATAGTAAATTTATTACTTGTAAATAAAAACTAAGTATTTATACCGATCTCTTATGAGAGTTTTACAGATTAAAAATAAAATTTACTATCAAAAAAATGAGGAAGAACTGAAACTAAAAAAAGGAAATTTGACTTCATATATAATTCTTAATTGGGAAGAAAACTATGAAAATGAGTGAATAATAACAACATCAAAATTACAAATTACAGTTGCCAACACCGTATATAATTTATTGCTTGCGGAATTCCTATCGGAAATTCACACAGATTTATTATCTTTCCGCAACGGCGGAAAGTGTATCACACTTTTAACCGCAAAAAAATCATACACAAACACGTTGCGCATAATTTCAACTGAAAATGAAAAAAATAATTAATTTAAAAAAAACAATGCCACGTGGGTTAGTTGAATTTTATGCAATGCAGATGGCAGATAGTTTTTCGAAGGGAATTTGGACACCACTAACAGCAGTCTACATTCTAGCTTTAGGAGGAAATATTCTTCATTTAGGAGAACTTACAGCAGTTTTTGGAGTTGCTTACACTATAGGAAGTTATATTGTTGCAAAAATAGGCCTTCGATATCGATACAATATCTTGCCAATCGCTTATGGATTTATCGTTATCTATTACCTCGTGTTGATCTTCATTAACTCGATTGATCATCTTTACTTTGTAATGTTTTTTGGCAGTTTAGCAGCATCTTTAATGGGACCAAGTCTAAAAGGTATTCCGTTGGATTTTATTGACCATAAACTATATGTCATTTTTGAACAGAAACAGCAAATGTTGATGAGTATAATTGTAGCGATTGCTGGGTATTTGGGAGCGCTATTTATTCATCACAGCGGGAATCATTCTCCTCATATATCACAACAAATTATCGTCTTTAAATCTATTTTTATTGGCCTGTCTATTTTCAGTCTAGCTGTGTTTATTTATTCATTATTTTTCTTAAAGCGGTATAAGTATCATCAGACTGATTGACGATAAAGAAGATGGTTAGATTTTTGTAAATTTGAAACTGACAAGTTAATTAACCCAAACCAAAATTTCGAAGAGTGTGGAACGAAAAACCTGTAAACGAATTATTTATATGAAACAATAAGTCTTGCGGTTTGATTAATTTTTTATAGAGATAACGAAAGCACAACAATATGTATAATTCACATGTACCCTAGGGTTGCCTACCATACACTAACTGTTGTGCATAATATGAAATCAATTTATACGATTAATAAATTATAAACTTAAAAAATGTTAAACTTAAAAAATAAAAAAGCAGGAATACCTCGAAGAGATTTCTTGGCAAAATCTTCATTATTTACTCTCGGAACAATTACAGGTTTAAACTCAAAAACATTACTTGGAGCTAACAACCCCTTTATGATAGCTCCTAAGGGTGCCGAAATTGCAAAGTTGGCAATTTATCCTCCAATCGGAATAAGCAGAGTAGGTAATAGCAAGAAATATTTTTTTGCTCCTGAAATTCCTGGAATACCATCAATCCCTATTGATGGATTTAAAGATGGTAATCGAAAGGTTAAAAAACAAGCGCAACGTTTTCGAATCTATGCTTTCGATAAAAAAGGAAGAGTTATAAAAGAAATCACTCAAGGTAAGGATAAGATTACTTGGAGTGTTAAAGTTGCTAATGCAAAGGCTGCCTGGTTTGGGTTTAATAACCCTTTGGATATGGGAAAATTTGCTCCAGCTTTACCAGGAAAACGACGGAATGATTTTTTTGTTGGAAAAGAGAGAGAAGCACTTGAAATCGCACCAGAAGAAGTTAGCATTTCAGGTATCTCTATCAATAAGGAAGGGGTGGATGAGCGCTTTAAAATGGACGGTACCTTCTGGAAATATCCTAATGAGAATAAAGTTTCGCTCGGCGATGTTCGAACAGATGATAAAGGTCGTCTTATTGTAATGCCAGCAGATGGAATTAGCAATTCTGCCATGAAACAAAATTCAATTGATAATTTTGCTGATAACGATGGATGGTATGATGACTGGGCAGATGGTTATGTAAAAGCTAAAGTTACCCTTGCTGAAGGTGCCGAGGTAGAAGTAGAATCAGCATGGATAGCTTGCTGTGGTCCTGATTTCGCGCCAGAAGTACCGCCTTTTATCACAATGTATGATGTAGTGCGTGACGTTATGGTTAATGGTAAAAAACAACCTCTAGAAGAAAAACCAAAAGGTAAACTTTCTTTTAAAGAAGAGATTTTCCCTTTTTTCAAACGTCTTGGGTTAATGGAATGGACTTCAGCAGCAGCAAATCTTCGGGAAGGATGGATTGAAACCAAGGATTTTCTGAATGATGCTTTTATAGAACAACTTGCCGATCCTTCTGCTGCAAATAAACCATTACGTGATAAAGTCTTCTCGCAATTCCGATCTCCTGATGATTATAAATTCTACAAAGAAGAAAAGGATTTTGACGAAAAAATAAAGTATAAAATCCCTTATATGTTGGGTAGCGGAGTCAATTATGATTTTAGTCCTGCTCATTGGTTTACGATGCCAGATTTACAATACTGGATATTAGAACAATGGAGTGAAGGTAATTTTGAAAACGATTATAATATCAAGTCAAAAGTTGATGAAACACAAAAATTCGAAGACATTCCTTTGGATCAGCAACCGATGGCACTGACTCGCTCTGCTTTAGAACCACTTTCTGGTGGTGCTTTTCATCCAGGTGTTGAATTGACTTGGCCACTTAGACAACAAGCCATTTTTAGTGACACAGAACCTTACCGTATTAAAGTTGGAAATAGAGAACATTTATATGAGCAAGTAGAACATTTAGGTCTATTATTAACTCCTGAAGCTGTTTTTGAAGGCGCTGAACGTTCCACCACCCAAAGCGGAGAATCCTACACGTATTATAATCTATCTGAAAATTCACCTATTGGACCTCAAAACCCAGGAGACCTTACAAGATGGCTTGGTCTTCCTTGGCAACCAGATGCATTTTCTTGTCAAATGGTTTTATACGATAATGATTTTCCGAATGCTACCTGGTGGCCAGCCTTACTACCAATTAATGTCTTACCAGAATATGCTTATGAACAGCTTCAACGGGATGACCTTGATGATGAATCTAAATTAAAATTCTTCAATGATCGGGTTACCTGGACTAGAGGTGTTAATGGTACTGGGTATCATGTAGAGGGGAGTTATATGGATGGCTTGAAAAGAATGGTATCTCTTTGGGCACATATGGGTTTTGTAATCAAACGTCCACGCCCAACAAATTTAAGTGATTTTCTGAAAAAAAATATCCCAAAAGAAATTTTTGTAGAGACTGGCAGAGGATCGATGGATTTATTAACAAATGATCAACCTAATAAAGGACTTGAGCCAAATAAAGTTAAAAAGAAAGATTGATCTTATTCACTTGAGTATTTGAGAACAGATGCAACCTACACTTAAAATCTTAATAAGACTACGTTTAAATAGTTATAGTCGTTTGTTAAGATTTATCTACTGCCACCAAAAGCTCCCATAGGATTGAGTAATAGCATTAAAGAATTCCTTTCTTCAAAAACTTAATGCCTTATTTGTTATGTAATTAAAAAAATATGAAATACGATTTGATCATTATAGGGAAAGGAATTGCGGCATGCTCTGCCATTATCACACTATCAAGCTTAGGGAAACGAATTGCTGTGATAGCGCCAGATGCTGAAAGAAGTTTTAAAATTGGTGAAACACTTTCTCCTTCCTCTAATTTGGAACTAACAAAACTAGGCATATATGATGCTTTTGTAAAAGAAGAGCATTTAAAGGCTTATAGCAGTTTTTCATCCTGGGGAAGCGGAGAATTAATTGAAAAATATGTATGGGAAGCAAAACAAAAGGCTGGATGGTACATAGATCGGCTAAAATTTGAAGATTTTCTTTGGTCTAAAGCTCTAGAAACAAATTTCGATTATAAAAATGATAAGCTAACAACTGCAGATTTTAATGACCAAATATGGCATATAAAAACAAAGGACGGGGCTTATCTTAAATCAGATTATATATTAGATTGTTCTGGAAGATCTGCTGTAGTTACAAGAAATTATTCTAAGAGAAAAAGATTAGATAAACTGGTCTCAATATATACCGTACTAGAACAGTCTTCTAATTTGATAGAACCTACAGTAGCAAGTTTAATAGAATCCTCAGAAAATGGCTGGTTTTATTCATCTCTAACTCCAGACAAAAAATTAGTGGTTGCTTATTTTACAGATAGCGATATGATACCGTCGGGTATTACTAAAAATCTAAAGGCATGGAAACAATTCATAGCAGATTCTCAATATACCAGTAGAAGAATTGAAACCGCTCAATTTGAAATAACCCAATTACCATCTACTGTTGATTCTTCTACAATTGTTTCTCATGATCATGAAATAAACTCATTATTATTTGCAGGAGATGCAGTTGCAAGCTTTGATCCTCTGTCTTCTCATGGAATGACTACTGCACTTTGGTCTGGAAGAAAGGCAGCTGAAGCTTATATGGATTTAACAAAATCTTCTCTCATAAAACTACACAATTACAAAAATACACTTCATAAGGGTATTGACAAGTATCTTGAAGAAAAACAAAAAATCTATGCAACAGAACAAAGGTTTTCAAATAACCCATTTTGGAATAGACGATTTTTCAATAATTAATTCTACGGAGTAATAAGTTAGTTAATTAAGCATAAACGTTTAGATTTTTAAAAGAAATATTTTAAATAAGTCTTTAGAATATTAATTCAATTTTAGCAAATCATTAATGGATTATGGTAGTGAAAAAATGAGATAGAGTACTATGCTATATTTAAAAAAAATAGTAAATTTCATGCGTTATAAATAGAAAAAAACTTCTAATATTGTATAAACGGCATTAAAACGACCGTTTATACAATATTAGAAGCAGTTCGTGTATAATTAATTAAATTCACTGTTTAAACAACGTAACTAAGTTTATACAACAACGTTGGGAACAATCAATAAGATGAAAACTATGATGAATAAAAAGAACTTATTAATTTTAATAACTTTTACTAGAATTATATTAAAGAGCACCTTAAAACCTAATTCTTAATGAAAAAGTTTCTAAATGAGGTTTTAA
>Ga0307985_10000680_pt1 | contig 19823 bp, 19 predicted proteins | sample EllFjometageno80_FD_203155 | JGI IMG/M metagenome (GOLD analysis project Ga0307985, IMG submission 203155) | Marine microbial communities from Ellis Fjord, Antarctic Ocean - #80 | ecosystem: Environmental > Aquatic > Marine > Unclassified | place: Southern Ocean | collected 2014-10-09 | reverse complement strand
AGACGATTGGCCACTGGGTCTGCTGAGATTGGTTGCCATCTGCCATGCAGGGTTATCCCCCGCGCGGCTTGACCCGTCCATACCCGTCAGCGATCCTGCCGGAAATCACACCGTCATACCCACGGTCAGATACACCGTCATTCCACGGCCGGATACACCGGTAGAAACAGGGACATACGAACAGAATGGGCACTGAATCCGCCCCCCGCACGGGGCCGCTTGCGAATATTCGCGTCATCGAGATGGGCACCATGATTGCCGGGCCTTTTTGCGGCCAGTTGCTGGCGGATCACGGGGCCGAGGTGATCAAGCTGGAACAACCTGGCGTCGGCGATCCGATGCGCGAATGGGGCAAGGAAAAGCCCCATGGCAAGGCCCTTTTCTGGCCGGTGCTGGGACGGAACAAGCTATCCGCAACGTTGAATGCCCGCGAAGCCGAGGGCCAGGCGATGGTTAAAAAGCTGGTCGAAGGCGCAGACATATTACTGGAGAATTTCCGCCCCGGGACGATGGAACGCTGGGGGCTGAGTTATGAGGAACTGTCGGCGATCAACCCGAAGCTGATCATGATCCGGGTTTCCGGCTTCGGCCAGACAGGCCCTTATGCGAAGCGGGCCGGCTATGGCGCCATCGGCGAGGCCATGGGCGGCCTGCGCTACACCACGGGCGATCCGTCCCTGCCGCCGAGCCGTGCCGGTATTTCGATCGGCGATTCGCTCGCCGCGACCCATGCCTGTCTCGGCGCGATGATGGCGCTGCATCAGGTCCATCTGACGGGCAAGGGCCAGGTGATCGACGCATCGATCTTCGAATCCGTTCTTAACATGATGGAAAACGTGGTCACCGATTACGACGCGGGCGGTTACATCCGCGAACGCACGGGCTCGTTCCTGCCGAAAATCGCGCCGTCGAATATCTATCCGACCAAAGAAAACATCTGGCTGGTGATCGGTGCCAATCAGGATTCGGTCTGGGGTCGGATGGCCGAGGCGATGGGCCGCCCCGAACTGGCAACCGACGAGCGCTATGCCACCCATGGGGCTCGGGGGATCAACCAGATCGAACTGGATGAGCTGATTTCCGACTGGACCAAGGATTTCCCCGTCGCGGAGCTTGAAGAATTGCTCCATGAGCACGGCATCCCCAATGGTAAGATAAACCGCGCGCCCGAAATGCTCGAAGACCCGCAGTTCAAGGCGCGTGAGGCGATTATCCGGATCGATCATCCGGAATTCGGCAATATCGCGATGCAGAACGTGGCGCCGAAGCTGTCCGAAACGCAGGGAACTGTGCGGCATACAGGACCGGAACTGGGCGAACACAACGACTATGTCTGGGGTGAACTTGCGGGCAATTCCGCAGACGACATCGCCGACCTCCGCGACCGCGGTATCATTTAGGATTTAAGGAGAGCGGAATGCTCAAGACCGGCAAAGAACATCTCGAATGCCTGCGCGACGGACGCGTGGTCTATATCGGCGGCGAAAAGGTCGATGATGTCACCACCCATCCGGCCTTCGCCGAAAGTGCCAAGTCCATGGCGGCGCTCTATGACATGAAGGCCGACCCCGCCAACCGCGATGTCATGTCTTATGAAGAGGACGGCGAGCGGTTCTCGATGTACTATCTGCGCCCGAAAAACCAGGAAGACCTGCGTAAACGCATGCGCGCCCATAAGCGCATCGCGGATGAAACCTGCGGACTCTTCGGGCGCTCGCCGGACCATGTATCCAGCTTCGTCACCGGGCTTGCCATGAAGCCCGACGTGTTCGACAAGATAGGTCCCGGATACGGCGACAATCTGCTGGCGCATTACGACTACATGCGGCGCAACGATATTTATGCGGCCTATGCCGTGCTGCCGCCGGCCGGTGCGCGGAACCCGGAATTCTATCAGAAGAAAGAAATGCCGGTGCCCACGCTCAAGGTTGTCGACGAGCGCGATGACGGGGTGATTATTTCAGGCATGAAAATGCTGGCGACCGGCGGTGTGTATGCCGACGAGTTGTGGATCGGCAATCTATTGCCCATCGCCGATGGCCGGGAGGCTGAGGCGATCACCTGTGCCGTACCCTGTGGCACGCCGGGGCTGACGCTGTGGTCGCGCAAGCCGTTCGGCCGGGATCTGCGTAACAAGTTCGATTACCCGCTATCGGCCAAGTATGACGAGAGCGATGCCATGGTGCTGTGCGACAACGTTTTCGTGCCGTGGGAAAAGGTGTTCGTCCATGACAACGCCGAAATGTCGCGCGGAATTTATGTGCAGACCCCGTCCCACGCGATGGGCAATCATCAGTCCAACATCCGCTTCTGGGCTAAGATGCAACTGATGACCGGCGTGCTCAGCCGGATCACGCAGTCTTCGGGCAACAACCAGATTCCCGCCGTTGCCGACCAGCTCGGCCGCATGGCAGCGCTCGAAGCAACACTTGGCGGGATGATCCACGGCCAGATCGAAGGCGCCGAGGCGTGGCCGCAGAAAGCCCATGGCGGCGCTGAAGACTATGTCACGATCAACCGGCGCTACATGTACGCCGCGCTCAACTGGTGCACCGAAAACCATTCGATGATCATCGAAATGTTGCGCGAACTGATGGGCGGCGGTGTGTTCCAGATGCCGGCCGATGTGTCGGTGATGGGTAATCCAGAACTCCGCGAAAAGTTCGAGCAGTTCTGGGCGACGCCCTTTATGGAAAGCTTCGACCGGATGAAGCTGTACCGTCTTGCCTGGGATCTGGTCGGATCGGAATTCGCCGGCCGCCACACGAGTTACGAAAAATTCTACGCGGGCTCGTACTTCGTGGTGCGTAACCATTCGCACCGTGAAGCCCCGTGGGACGAATTCCACGCGGTTGTGGACCGGCAGCTGGACGCGATGGAGCTACCGGAAGGGCTGGAATAGAGGGTGCCGGGGCGGGTTCTCGTCTATCAGACGACAACTTTTTCCACTCTCCGCGCTAAAGCAGACACCGATCAAAGGGCAATGATATGTCCGCTGTTTGCCCTGCGCGATGGATCGCTGAGGCCAGGCAGCAAAGGGACTAAATGACGACTCTTGTAATTGGCGCCAGTGGAGCGACAGGACGGCTACTCGTAGAGCAACTGCTCAAACGGGGACAACAAGTAAGAATAATCGTTCGATTTGCGGATAACCTGCCTGATAACGTCACGGCTCATAAAAACCTGTCTGTGATTCAGGCCAGCATTCTGGATTTGAGCGATGCCGAGATGTCCCAACATGTCAGCGGTTGTGACGCGTTGGCCTCGTGCCTTGGCCATAACCTGAGTTTTAAGGGAATATTTGGGCGGCCACGCAGGCTTGTGACAGATGCCACGCGACGATTATGCCGCGCCGTCAAAGAAAACAGGCCGGAAAAACCAGTCAGGATTGTCCTGATGAACACGACGGGAAACAGCAATCGTGACCTGCGCGAACAGATTTCATTCAGTCAGAAGTGTGTTATCTGGCTTCTCCGTATCCTGCTGCCGCCACATGTGGACAACGAGAAGGCTGCAGATTTTCTGCGCACTGAGATTGGCCAGAATGATGGTGCGATTGAATGGGTTGCGGTCCGTCCGGACAGTTTGAGCGATGAAAGTGAAGTCACTGAATATGAGGTGCATCCTTCACCCATCAGAAGCGCAATTTTTGATGCAGGTCTGACCAGTCGAATGAACGTCGGCCATTTTATGGCTGAACTGATCACGGACGATGACATCTGGAACACGTGGAAGGGTAAAATGCCGGTGATCTACAACAAGGAAGCCAAAGCAGCGGAGTAGCGTGGGCCTATTTCTGGCGCCACGCCCCGTTCGATGACCGGAACCATCTGCCGGGCTGCGCGTTTGCGAAAATCTGTGACGCGTAGACCGCCCCGACAGCGGCTGCGGATGTTTTCTGCTGTGCCGCCCGTGTCTGATAGATCTTGCGGCGCTCGGCATTGACCTGCGCAACAACTTCCGCTGCGCCCGGTGCAGTTTTGCGGAGGACGGTATATCCGTCATGGCGTTCGCCAATGGCGCCGCTCGCGCGTAGTTCGCCGAGGGACGCTGCCTGAACGGGGCCGGTGCCGATCATCGCGGTGAGGGCGAAAAACGTCAGAACAAATGTGAGTGTGCGCATCATCAGAATAGACCCGGATTGCTTTTAATGTCTTTTTGCGCCGATTCCTCCAACTTCACGCGGACTTCGGCATCCAGCTTGATGTTGAGGTTAATGGTGATCGGCTCTTTCGGTGCTGACACCTGAACGGTCGGCGTGCAGCCGGTTGCGATCAGGACGCCACCGAAGGCGGCGCATATCAGCACTTTTCGTGCGGTCTTCGAACTCAAAAGCGACACTGTCCATACCCTCACGATTATCGCGTCAGCATAGTGCGAACGATCCCGCCCGGCAACTCAAGTGCCTGCGCCAGGACGGCCGCGAGACCGTCGACATTTCCGCTAAGGGTCAGATTGATCACGAATGGCTGGCCGTCCCGCACCGCGGGGTTCTGGCCGCGTGTCCGCAGGATGACGCGCCCTTCGCCCGTCGTTTCCTTTTCGATTTCCAGCGTCAGCGTCTCGTAGCGGAAATCCTCCAGCGCGCTCAGCATCAGCGTGACTTCCGCTCCCCCCTGCGCCAGCGCCTTTTTTGCCGCCTCGGAGCGAATGCGCAGGACACCCGGCTCGGACGCGGCCAGCCGTCCACCTGAAATCCCCACTGCCGCTCCCTCGGTGCTCACGGGAATGACACCGCTCAAACGGCCCGTCCCGGAGATGTTTTCCAGTCCGATCGCGGACAGCAATGCGGCCAGATCGACACGCTTGACCTTGATGGTGGCCCGGCTGGCGCCGGCTTCGGAATCGAGCACCGTCGGCGCGATGCTGATAATCCCGCCCGCAAATGCGGTTCGGAAGGCATCGATCTGTACGGCGGGAATGGCGGCGGTGGTGCCTTCGATCAATGCGAATTGCAGCAATAGATCGTTCAGCGCCACACCTGCTTCGATGCGCTTTATCCGTATGGTCTGCCCTGCGGGCGTGCGCGGCGGGATGATCTGATCCAGCCGAATATCCGCGGTCAGGCCCTCAACCGATGTGCCGGATGAAGGGTCGGCGAAATTCATGTTCCTGACGCCGACAGTCCCCGTCCCGCCGATGCCCTTTTTGTTCCAGACCAGCCTGGCGTCGGCGCTGACGGTGCCGGACTGAATATCGATGCCGGAAGCCGGCCCCGACGCCGACCCTGCTATCGACGGCGCGAGGGCGCGAAATTCCCCGCCGCCGGGCGTCATCCGGAACGCTGGTAGAGCCAGGACAGCACGCCCGCTGCCGGTTGAAAGGTTGTGTCGCCCTTTGGCCGTGGCGCCATTCGCACCCGGCAGGGTTGCTTTGGCGTCGAACGTCAGGATTTGTCGATTGAGCGACAGGGTGGATTCCAGCGGGGTCGGGAGCAGGAGCGGTTTGCCGCCATCCTGCGCCGATACCCGGCCGCTCAGCTTCCCTGTTAACCCGCCGAGCGTTTTCCGAAGAGCAATATCGAGACCGTCGATTGCACCGGTCCGGTTCTTCTCGGTGGCAGACAGTCTGGGGGCCTGAATGCGTGCCTCCAGGCTGCCCCGTTCGTCCGTCGTTGTCGTTAGCCGCAACGCGACGGGAGCGATGTCTATATTCTTTCCGTCGGGCTTTCCTGCAACCTCCAGCCGCATCGCGCCGGCATTCAATCGCAAACGGGCATCGATGCGCCGGGGCTCGCCGGGGGCTGCCGCCGGTATCTGAATATGCTCGGCGTTGAGCAGGATTTTCACCGGCGCGGCTGAAACAGTGCCGTCTTCGGTGGACACTTGCGCTGCCGCGGCGCGTAATCCTTCGGGAAAATAAACCGTGAGCGCATTTTCTTCCCGTAGCAGCCGGTATGCGCCGTCGAGGGAGGCATTCTTGACGGTGACATCCGCCGTGCCGGCCCGGCGCGCGTGGAGCGACAGGTTTCCGTCTGCCCGGAGGCGGCCATCTGTGCCGGCGAGCCCCCGAAGGACGACGGTGACGGTTCCGTCAACGCCCCGATACAGTACCCCGTGCGATCCATCTTTGATACGCGCTTCGGCGCGGATCCTCTCACCGCCGGTTATTCTGAGCGCAGCTGTGAGCGCAGCCAGACCAAGCGGGGTATCGAGGCCAAATGCCAGGGGTGATGTTGTTCGGGCGTTGATCGCGGCACTGCCGCCCGTGTTTTCAAGACCGGGTAAAATCGCGGCCAACTTGCCGAGATCGGCCGTTTCCAGGCGTATTTTGCCGCTGAGGATCGCCGGGTCGGATGACATATCCCCCCGTGCTTCCAAGGTTCCGGCCAGCCCGCTATCTTTCATCTGCGCGCTGATATCCGCGGTCACCGCATCTGCGGCAAGACGAGCGGTGCCGTCAATCCTGGCGGTGCGCGTCTGACCGTCGATATCGCCCGACAGCGCTGCCCTGACCTGAATTTCAAAGGCGGCGTTGTCGCGCCTTGCGGCATCTACCGACCCGTTCACTGTCACGATACCGCCGGGAAGCACATGTCGCAGCGAGATGGTCCGGACCGTGATTTCCGGCAATTCCGCCGCCTGAGTGAGCAGGGAGCGGATTGTCGGCGGCGGCGTGTCGTTGGTGCCGTTTGTCGCCAGTTTCGCCAACTCCCGCCGGGCGTCCGCCACATCGGCGCGGAGGCTGGCGACCGTCACGCGCGTCACCGGGAGTTGGGGCAGCAGCGACAGGTCGAAAACCGCCTCGGCGTCTTTGACATCAATGGCGTTGCCAAGGCGTATATCCGCAAAATGGATTCGGGATGCTGATAATGCTGTGACCTTCACAACGGCATTGTGAATGCCCGCGCGTTCGAGGCTGAAATCAAGGGCGGCATTCGCCAGCGCTACGCGCCAGTACAGCGCCGCTGCGATACCAATGATAACGAGGATGCAGAATGCGCCGATCCATCGCAGAACCGCCCGTTTGCGCGGTTTGCGACCGAGAGGTTTTACGCTTGGTTCCGGATCGTTGTTATCAGAAGCCATGAGATGACTTTACTGCATTCTCGCGCCCAGTTCCGCAACGCTTCTCTCATGTACGTTTCCGCGCCTCAGACCGTGCCAGCGCATAGGTGCTGGCAAAGATCACAATCGCGCCCGCGAATGTCCATATATCGGGAGTCTCGCTGAACCACAGCCAGCCGGCGGTCGCGAGGATCGGCAGGCGCAGGAAATCGAACGGCACGACGGCGCTCATATCGGCGGCGGCATAGGCGCGGGAGATAAACCAGATCCCCGCCGTGCCTGTTATCCCGACGCCGGCCAGCAGGGCCAGATCGGGCAGGGTCGGCGTCACCCAGAAGAACGCCGCCGGGATACCGGCCAGCGGGCACATGATGATGTTGACCCAGATCGTCGTCGCGGTGACGGAATCGGTGGTCATCAGTTTTTTGATAGCGACATTCGAGCACGCATAGGACAGCGCGCCGCCGAGCACCACGGCGGCGCCGAAACCGATCTCGGTAAAGCCGGGCCGCAGGACGATCAGCACGCCGATGAACCCGCCGACAATAGCGGCGATGCGGACGGCATTGAAGCGTTCCCCCAGCATGAGAGCCGCCAGAAGACAGATAAAAATCGGTTGGGTAAAGCTGAGCGAGACAACCTCGGCGATGGGGATTTCGCCGATACCGATAAACAGCCCGAGCATGCCGATATAGGCGAAGATGCCACGGGTCAGGTGCAGCGGCAGGCGCCTGGTCTTCAGGAGGGCGAAGCCCGACCGTCGCATCATCGGTGCCAGCACGGCAAGACCCACCAGGGTCCGGATAAACAGAATCTGGAACGACGTGTACTCCGCCGACAGCGACTTCACGAGGAGCATCATCGTCGACCACACGGCGACCGCGATGAGCATGAAGCCGATACCACGCAGGGTGTTGTTGGCGGGAACCGTCATGGCGTAGTACGCGGGTCAGATATCAGCTCAGCCCCGTCATGCAGTGTTTCTGAAATGCGGGGCGCGCGCATATGAGATCGTACCAGCGTTTCAGGTGGGTGAAATCCTCGCGCTCGATCGGCAGTTCGTACCAGCGATAGGCGAGGGGGGCGATGGGTATGTCGGCGATGGTAAAGCTGTCGCCGCCAATATACGTGCTGCGCGACAGGTGATCGTCGAGAATGCGCCATTTCCCGGCCCAGTCATCGCGCGCGGCGGCGATGGCGTCCATGTCGCGCTCTTCCGCCGTTTTGCGGATCAGCCCGTGAAAAACCGGGACCATGCCGTGCACCAGTTCTGTGAGCTGCCAGTCCATCCACATATCGCAGCGCGCACGGGCCACAGGGTCGGTCGGCCAGAGGTTTCCCGCGCTGTGCGTGGCGGCAAGATACCGGACGATGGAATTCGATTCCCACAGCACTAGGTCGCCGTCGATGATCGTCGGGATGCGCCCGTTGGGGTTGAGGCCGAGATAGGGCGCTTCATGGTTCTTGCCGAAAGCGCCGCCGACATCCTCGCGCTCATAGTCGAGCCCGATTTCCTCGAGCACCCAGAGCGCCTTCATGACGTTGGACGAATTGATCCGCCCCTTTAGTTGCAGCATGTGCCTTTGCCCTTAGCTCAGGCCAATGTCGATGATGTGTTTTTTGAAGGCCGGCCGGGCGCAGATCGTCTCGTGCCAGCGTTTGAGGTTCGGGAAATCTTCACGCTCGATATCCAGCGTGAACCAGCGATAGGTAAAAGGCGATACGGCGATATCGCCGATGCTGAAGGTGTCGCCCGACAGGAATTCGTGATCGGCGAGCCAGGATTCGAGCACCGCGTTGGCTGTGGACCAGAGATCGCGCGCGGCGGCGATCTTGTCGTAGTCGCGGTCGGCCTCCGCCGTGCGGATCAGCCCCGCGAATACCGGGACATGGCGGGGTGCGAGGATCGACAGCGCCCAGTCCATCCAACGGCTGGCGCTGGCGCGTGCCTGGAGGTCTTCCGGCCAGAATTCGGTACCTTTTCCATGCTTTTCGGCGAGATACCGGACAATGGTGTTCGATTCCCACAGCACGAAGCCGTCATCGTCGATTGTCGGTACGATACCGTTCGGGTTCAGTGCGAGGTATTCGGCCTCGCGGTTGCCGCCGAACGGCCCACCGATATCGGTCCGCTCATAGGCAATGTTCAGCTCTTCGCACAGCCAGGCGACTTTCTGCACGTTGGATGACGTTGCGCGTCCGAGAATTTTCAGCATATTCGTGTTCCTCACCGTTATTATGGACAGCTCAGTCCAGCTGCAGCAGCAGGCATTTCAGATAGGCGCTTTCCGGCAGGTTGGGATGCGCCGGGTGATCCGGCCCCGCCCCACCGACATGCAGAATTCTGCCCGTCCGCCCGGCATCGTGGACGCCGCGCTGGACCTGTTCCGCATAGATCTCCATCGGCATGTGATGAGAACACGATGCGACGCAGAGAATACCTTCATGGGCGACGACCTTGGCCGCCAGCCGGGTCAGCTTGCGATAGCCGCGTGCACCCGGTTTCAGGTCTTTCTTCGATTTGACGAAGGCGGGCGGGTCGGCAATCACCACGCCGAACTTCTCCTTGGCCGATGACAGCGCCTCAAGTGCGGCGAAGGCTTCGGATTTTTCAAATTTGCAGATCTCGCCGAGACCCGCCGCGGTCGCGGCCTGGGTGGCAAGGTCGAGCGCCGGTTCGGACCGGTCGATGCAGACCACGTCCGTTGCCCCCGCGGCGGCTGCCTGCAGGCCGAACCCGCCGAGATAGCTGTAGACGTCTGCGACACGCTGGCCCTTTGAAAGTGCTGCGACCCGGGCGCGGTTTTCGCGGTGGTCGTAAAACCAGCCCGTCTTCTGGCCTTCCGACAGATCGGCGAGGAAGCCGACGCCGTTTTCCGTCAGCGGTGCAGGAGACGCCACGTTGCCGACAATCTCCGGCGCCACGGTCGGCAGCCCTTCGAGGTGCCGCGCGGCACTGTCGCGCTGCAGGACGATGCCTTTAGGCGCGATTGTCTGCTGCAGGGCGGCGACGATTTCGGCGACCAGCAGTTCCATACCCGCCGTGTTGAGCTGCACGACGCAGGCATCGTCATACCGGTCGACGATCAGGCCCGGCAGGCCATCGGCTTCGGCATGGATGAGCCGGTAAAACGGCTTGTCATAGAGGCGGTCGCGCAAAGCTGCGGCGCGCGTGATTTTGGCCGCCAACCAGCCCGCGTCGATATCGGCGAAGGAATGCGCGGTCATAAGACGTGCGGCGATCAGCGTATGCGGGTTGAAGATCGCGGTACCGACAGCGCTGCCGGCGGCATCGACGACATCGATAACCGTGCCGGGCGTCAGCGCCTTGACCTCGGGCGTCATCTTGATCTCGTTGGAAAACACCCAGGGGTGTCCGGCGCGCACGCGTTTCTGGCGGCCCGGGGAAATGGAGATCACCGGGCGGGCGCCGGCCTCCGGCGAAGTCGTTTCTGCAATATCGTTCATGGCCGCAGTCTATAGTGCAACTGAGGGTCGCGGAACAGGGGCGGTGTGGCACAGGCGGCCAAAATATCTATCCGGTTTTTTTCGCTTCGCGCACCGTACTGTAATATCCGGCGGCAAAGATGATCAGCGCGCCGGCGACAGTCCAGCTATCCAGCACCTCCCGGAACAGCAGCCAGCCGAGGATTGCCGAGAATGGCAGGCGCATGAAATCGAAGGCGATCACGAAGCTTGCATCGCCGACCGCCAGCGACCGGGTGATACAGTAATGCGTCGCATACCCGGTAATGCCGAGGCCGATCATGGCCGGCATATCGGCCCAGGCGGGGGTCTGCCACACAAAAAACGCGGGGATCGCCGAATATACCAGGATGGTGACGCTCATATAAAACACCACGGTCGTACCGGATTCCGTGTCGGACAGGCGCTTGGTCACCACATGGGCGCAGGAATACAGGAAGGCTGCGATCAGGATCATCACCGTGCCAAGATTGATCGGAATCATGCCGGGCCGGATGATGATCAGCGCGCCGGCAAAGCCGACGAGGATGGCGATCATCCGATGGCCGCCGATCTTCTCGCCGAGAAATGCCGCGGCGATGATCGCGGTAAAAAGCGGTGACGTGAACTGCAGCGACGCCACATCGGCCAGCGCGATCAGCGTGACGCCATAAAACCACGCGCAGTTACCGGCATAGAGAAACAGGTTGCGCAGCGCATGCGTGCCGAGGCGCTGGGTGACGATCATCGATTTCCCTTGGCGGATCATCGACGGTGCCATCAGGAACAAGTTGATCACGTTGCGCAGAAAAATCATCAGCAGCACGGAATAGGCCGGCAGGTAGCGGATACACACTGCCATCGCCGTCAGCGCCGCCGCCGCCGCGATCATCCACAGCGCGCCCTTGGCGGCGTTACTCATCTTCTAATCCCCGAGTTCTAATCCCCAAGTGCCACACCTTCACGCCGCCGGTCGGCGCCGCCGTCATAGCCATCCCCAAACGCATCCCGCGTGACGCGGATGCCGTGCAGCCCGCTGACCAGCGAGCCGATTTTTACGTTATGTCCCAGTTTGCGAAGGGCATCGGCGTGTTTGGCAACCGGTGTGTTCTTTTCCAGTTCCGTCGCGCCATTGCGGTTGGCGTGATTGGGCAGGTCGATGGCGGCCTGCATGTCCAGTTTCCAGTCCATCAGGCCGATCAGCGCCTTGGTAACATAGGTGATAATGCGCGACCCGCCAGGCGATCCGACGGTGGCGAACAGATTGCCCTCGGCATCGAAGACCAGCGTCGGCGACATCGAGCTGCGCGGCCGTTTGCCCGGTGCCACCGCATTGGCGACCCTGCGCCCGTCGCGGCGCGGGATAAACGCAAAATCGGTGAGCTGGTTGTTCAGAAGGAATCCGCGCACCATCAGGCGGCTGCCGAAGGCGCGCTCGATCGTGGTGGTCATACTGACCGCATTGCCGTCCCGGTCGATCACCGACAGGTGCGAGGTTGACGGGAATCCTTCGCGCTCATCGTCTGCCAGCAGCGCTTTTTCGGCGCCACGCGGCCGGCCGGGAGATGCCTTGCCCATGCTCTCGGTGCCCGAAATCCGCTCGGCGCGGCGCCGCAGATAGGCGGGGTCCAGCATGCCGTCCACCGGTACGGTCACGAAATCAGGATCGCCGATATAGCGCCGCCGGTCGGCATAGGCGAGACGGCTGGCCTCGGAGATCAGATGCACCGCCTGGACTGATGATGGCGGAATGCGCGCCATGTCGAACCCTTCGAGCAGGCCGAGAATCTGCAGCGTCGTCAGCCCGCCCGATGTCGGCGGCGGCATCGCGCAGAGCCGCCATGAGCGATAGGGACGGCAGATCGGTTCGCGTATCTTTGGCTGGTATCCCGCGATATCGCCAAGCGTCATCGTTGCCGGGTTGCGTGCCGCATTTGCGACCGTAGCGGAGATGTCCCGCGCGATGTCACCATTGTAGAACGCTTCCGCGCCACCGATGGCGAGCCGCCGGTAGGTGTCGGCAAGGAGCGGGTTGCGCAACAGTGTGCCGACCGGTTTGGCCCTCCCCTCCTGTGTCAGGAAATACGCGCGGGCCGCCGGGAAATTATGCAGATCCTTGGCCCGGCGGATCATCGCGTGCAGTCGTGGAGAGACCGGAAACCCGTTTTCGGCATGTGAAATTGCGCGCTCGAACAGTCGCGCCCAGGGGAGCTTGCCATGTTCTTTATGGGCGAGGGCCAGCATCCGCAGGATACCCGGCACGCCCACGGCGGCCCCGCCGGTGCTGACGTCGCGGAATGATCGCCGTTTCCCGTCCGCGGTCACGAAGACATCCGGGCGGATCGCGGCGGGGGCGGTCTCCCGTCCGTCAAACGCCTCGACGCGCCCGTCTGATTTGCGGAAATGCATCAGGAAAGCGCCGCCACCGATGCCGGAACTTTGCGGCTCGACAAGAGTGAGGACGGCCTGTGCCGCAATCGCCGCATCGACCGCGCTGCCGCCGGCGCGCAGAATATCGCGCCCGGCCGCCGAGGCGAGCGGGTTGGCGGACGAGATCATGTGCTGGCGTGGCAGCTGGCCCGTGGCCGCACAGCCGGAAATCAGCCCTGCGAATCCGAGAACGGCCCAGAGACGGCAATATCGGAACGGTTCTTTCCCGTTATATTTCAATAGACTAACTGCATTCGAATGGAAATCCTTTCGCAGGTGCAAAAAAGGGGGTAGAAAAGCTGAGACTTCAGCCGGACACGCTCACGGAGGGCGACGATGAGCACCCCTAGCCGGATTAAACGGATTACAGCGCCGGAACTCTCGGCGCGCAAGGGCGGAGAACCGATTGCGGTTCTTACGGCCTATACCGCGCCGATGGCGCAGTTCCTCGACGAACATGTCGACTGTCTTCTGGTCGGTGATTCGCTCGGCATGGTGGTCTATGGACTGGAAACCACGCTGGCGGTGTCACTCGACATGATGATCAATCACGGTGCCGCCGTCGTGCGCGGCTCGGAGCGTGCCTGTGTGATCGTCGACATGCCGTTTGGTTCCTATCAGGAATCGGCCGAGCAGGCCTATCGCAATGCCGCCCGCGTCATGCAGGAAACCGGCTGCGACGGGGTAAAGCTCGAAGCCGGTGTCGCCATGGCATCGACCGTCGAATTCCTCGCCCAGCGCGGCATCCCGGTGATGGGCCATGTCGGGCTGATGCCGCAATCGGTGCATACCTATGGCGGCTTCCGGGTTCAGGGCAAGGATACCGCGGTTGCCCGCCAGGTGATCGACGATGCCCGTGCGATTGCCGATGCCGGCGCCTTTTCGATGGTGGTCGAAGGCGTAATGGAACCGGTCGCGCGCGAGATCACGCAGGTCGTGTCGGTGCCCACAATTGGTATCGGTGCGTCGGCGGATTGCGACGGACAGGTGCTGGTGACCGAAGACCTTGTCGGCATGTTCAGCGATTTCACACCCAAATTCGTCAAACGCTATGCCGAGCTCGGCGCCGAAATCGGCAAGGCGGCGGCGGCCTATGCGGATGATGTGCGCGCCCGCCGGTTCCCGTCGGCCGAATACTGCTTCGGCGCACCGAAGACGGACGGGGCAGAGGTGCGCCAGCTCAAACCCTGAGCCGCGCCGAGAACTCAAGAGCCAAGATAACCCTGTGTTTGTACCGTGACCTGACCCCGTGACTGAACCGGAAGTTTCATATTCCCTGACTGTTCTGCGCACCGCCGCCGAATTGCGTGCGGCCACCCAGCCCTACCGCGATGAGGGTAAGCTGGTCGGGCTTGTGCCAACCATGGGGGCGCTGCATGAAGGTCATCTTGCGCTTGTCGACCGCGCCGGGCGCGATTGCGCCCTGGTGATTGCGAGCCTCTTCGTCAACCCGACCCAGTTCGGCGAAGGCGAGGATTTCGATGCTTATCCGCGCGACGAAGCGGAGGATATCGCCAAGTTCGATGCGCATGGCGTTCACTTCGTCTATGCCCCCGATGCGGCGGAAATGTATCCTGACGGGTTCGCCACCACGGTCACCGTTTCCGGCATCACCGAGGGATTGTGCGGTGCCACGCGTCCTGGTCATTTCGATGGGGTGACAACCATTGTGTCCCGTCTGTTCGAGCACAGCGCTCCCGATGTCGCTTATTTCGGCGAAAAGGATTATCAGCAGTACAAGGTCGTACAGCACATGGTCGAACAGCTCGGGCTGGATATCCGTGTTGTCGGCATCACCACCGTGCGCGAACGCGACGGGCTCGCCCTGTCGTCGCGCAACGTCTATCTCAACCCCGGTCAACGTCGCGCTGCGCCGGCGATGTACGGCACCATGTTCGCGCTCGCGGGGCGTCTTCACGACGGTGTCGATATTGCGGCACAATGCGCATGGGGCGCTCAGGCACTGCTCGATGCCGGGTTCGACAGCGTTGATTATTTCGAAATCTGTGATGCCGACACCCTGTTCCGCGCGACCGGCAACGCCCCGAACCTGCGCATTCTTGCGTCTGCCTGGCTGGGGAAAACCCGCCTTATCGATAATATGCCGGTCGACCCGCCCGAATAACGCTCAGGTGTTTATTTGCGTTCGGCGCGAAGCACTCCGATAATCTGTGACATAAAAATCAGAATCGGAGGCGCGCATGTTTTACGAAACCGCGAAGAACGATCACGGTCTGGCCTATAACCCCTATAAATCGATCGTCGTGCCCCGGCCGATCGGCTGGATCACGACGCTCGATACCGAAGGCGGGATTAACCTCGCGCCGTACAGCCAGTTCAACAATCTGGGCTACGACCCGCCTTATGTGATGTTCTCGTCCGGCTCCCGGTCCGGCGATGGCGGCCCGAAGGACAGTGCGCGCAATGCGCTGCTCACCGGTGAATTTGTCTGCAACATGGCGACGTGGGATCTGCGCGACCAGATCAATACGACGGCCCAGATGGTTGCACCCGATGTGGATGAGGCGGAGTTGGCCGGGCTCGAAATGGTGGCGTCCAACATGGTGGCACCGCCGCGGGTGAAAGCATCGCCGGTGCACCTTGAATGTAAATATCACACGACGCTGACGCTGCCGGGGAATTCGGTCGACAACATTGTCTATGTCGTGGTCGGTGAAGTCCTCGGTGTGCATATCAGCGATGACGTGATCACCGATGAAGGCAAGATCGATATTCTGAAATGCCGTCCGCTCGCCCGCATGGGTTACTTCGATTATACGTCGGTCGAATCCGTGTTCGAGATCGCACCCAGTGGACCGGATATCGAGAAGATCCGTCGCGGCCTTGAAGGCCGCGCGCGGGGCAAGGACCCGGGGGAAGAGGACGCAGCGGAATAGAACGGAGCCCAATGAAAAACGGGCGCCTGAAAGACGCCCGTTTTTTAAGCTCTCTAACCGGGGCGGTCAGCGCACGTAGACGTGCACCTCATTGGTTGCCGCGGTGTTGCTGGTCAGAGCCGACAGGCGGACCCGGTCCAGCGGCAGGCCCATGTCGGACAGCGACCGCAGAACGGTTTCAGCATTTTTCTTCGACGAACTTGCCGACAGGGCGACCCGGGCTGTATTGCCACGATTGGGGGCAATGGCGACCATGTCGAACAACGCATTCGGGCGGCGCTGTAATGCGCGGCTGACCGCGTTGTAGAGCGGCTGTTCGTACTGAACGTTCGTGCGGTCGAACCGGATCACCACCAGCGGACGGCGAACGCCGCCCTGGCTTGATGCCGGTGCCGCGGCAAAACTGCTTGCCGCAGGTGCCGATGACGAGAACGCCCGATTGCCGAGGCTCGAGCCCAGCAGTTCGCCGTTCTTGATGGCAAGGGCCAGCGTCGTCAGGTTCGTACGTTCGGAGCTCAGATAATTGTTCTGGCGGCTGACATCCTCGCTCAGCTCGTTGAGCAGGCGGTCGATCAGCACGACAGTACGGTTGACCTCGTCTTCGAGGACGGCGAGCTGGCGGTGATCTGCATCGATCGCGCCCGACAGGCCGTAAGCCGCCCGGGTGGTTTCAAGCAGATAGGCCGACAGGGTCGAGGTACCGGCAACGCCGTTGGCCAATGAATTCATCTGCGCGATGTCATTCTCGACCTGGGCGAGGCTCGCCTGGGCGACATTCCACTGGTTGACCAGTGTCGGGTTACCGGGCGTGGTGCCGACCTGCAACCGTGCATTCACCGCGGCGACCGTGCCGTGATAATTCTGCGAATGCTGCACCGTCATATTGCGGATTGCCTGGAGCTGGACGTTCTGCTGACCGATCTGCGTCTGCAGGCGCTGCAGTTCGCCGCGGAGCTGAACGACACGCTGGCCGACATAGGTGCCGGTTGAGGCACCCTGGGAAATCTGCGGCGGGACAAAATTCGTGCGGCCCAGCGTCGGCGGCGGCGGCGGCGACAGGGTCGGCTGCCGGTTGGCCTCCGCCTGAGAGGCGGGAATGTTGCTCGCATTCTGGTTGCCGGCGGGATCGTCACCGGTCAGCGATGGCCACAAGGCGTCGGACGCCATGGAGCAACCGCCAAGCAGACCAGCTGCCAAAACGAGAGTTGCACAGTTTTTCGCAATTTGTGTTCGGGTTCTTACACGGGCCATGTTCGGCCTTACCCCCAATATTTCATTTCAACGGTCGGATAACGAGTATCAGCAAATAATTGGAAAATAGTAAGAATTCGCTAACCCGCGCCAACCGGCCCGCATATTACTTTAACGATTCGCCCTCTACAAGCCGATTGTCCGTGTCATATTGGGCACTACCGGTTTGCGGTATTTGAGTCGGAATGGCTATTTTCCGCCGGATTTCAGGGGTTTCGCGCTCTATTTTGTCTTGGTGAGACAAAATAAGCAGCGCTACCGGCAGAAATCTGCGCGATTCTATCCTCTTTTCGCGACTGTTCCGCGATGGCGGACACGAATCTGAACAAATCCCGGAACACCCAACCGGGGTAATTTGACATCTGCCGGCGGTGACCCTGAACCCAGGGCGATGTGCGTATGCGGGCACAGCCGGTCGGCGTTTTTACCGAAATCGTCGGCATGCCAGATTTGTCGGAAAGAACGCATTGCACCACCGGCGCGCATTGGCTATACCCCCTGCGGTTATGCACCCGTAGCTCAACTGGATAGAGCACCTGACTACGAATCAGGAGGCTGGGAGTTCGAATCTCTCCGGGTGCACCATTTCCCTGATAAATAGAATGCAGCAATCTGACAGTTCGGAGCGCCATACGTTTGTATAGGACGCAATTCGAAGGTCGGTCAGGCAATACCCCCTGGTCTTGAACAATTCCCGCCCATCGGTACCAGATTACAGAATTCGAAAAATCTGTGTCGCGAAGAGGCAGAGAAATGAAACGGCGGAGGCATAAAGGCCCCGGAGGAACCGTCTGCGTTTTATCTCGCGAAGCGTCGACACAATCAGCAGTTCGAAGCTCAACTCATCAAGAAAGTCCGCGTCGACTGCTGCTTTCCGAACTGAATTCGTCGTCGGTTTTTGCGACGGGTCAATGTACAGAGCATGCTGAATGCCGTCGCGTTTACTGGCCTCCAGACGAGATGCTGATTTACGCGTCGGGTGCAGCACGTATCCAAACATCAGGATTGGTGTAATCACGACTCCCCAGGCAATGAATAAACCCAGAAGACCAAAGGTCTCGTCATCGGGAATTAGACCTTCGACACGTGCCACAACGCTCAAGGCTAATATGTATCCGACACCAACGATTTGCGCCTTTGCGTCGTATCCACGCACTGTCGCTTGAGCTTCCGTCAGGCTTGCCTGAAGAAGTATCCGGGCGTTTGCCAGCCGCGTGTTTGCTTCTTGCTCGGTAACGCCGTTTGTCTTGTCAGTTTCGATTGGCACGAATTCTCCCGGGTCTGACCGCTTTACCTTGATCGCGATGCCAGCATATCGGAGGTGCAGGGGAAAGACGACTATCGACCAACACATGGTATGTTTTTCGCGGTCCAATCCGGCATTCCGTATTGCGCAAAAGAGAACAGGCATCGTTCATGTCGTTACGGATTCAAGCAGATCCCTAACCGCATCGTCGAACACCTTGTGGGATTTCAGACTGCCGGCAACGGTCGTGGCGCCCTGCAGGGTTGCCAGAATATGGGTCGCTTTTCCGCGCCGTGCTTTTGCCGGCATGGTTTGCGGCAGGGTGGCGGCGATCCAGTCTATGTTGGCCTGAAAGAACGCGGCCACGGCAGCCGAAAGTTTTTCCGGCAGGCCGGCGCTTTCGGCACCCAGCATGCCGCACAGGCAAATGCTGTCCGACCCTCTGAGTGCCTGACGGTAAACCGCGCAGAGTGCCGCCAGATGATCGGCCGGCGTTTCGGCGTTTGATGCCTCGGCGGTGAGTGCTGCAAAAACACGCGCGGCGTATCGCTCCACAACCGCGAGGCCCAGGTCTTCCTTTTGGCGGAAATAGTAATGAACGCTGGAACTTTTGATTCCCAGCTCGTCCGCAAGTTCGCGAAAGCTTACGGCATGATAGCCGCGTCGCCGGATGCCGGTTTCGGCTGCGTCCAGCAATCTGTCGATGGTGTCGCTCATATCGCTTCCATAATTTTTTATCTATCACTAGATAGGCTTGACGGATGGGATAAGGCAAGCTATGGAATCTATCTACTGATAGGTAAAAATACGAATTCACACATGAAAGGATTTCGACATGAAGGTTTATGAGTTTGAAGGTTTTCCCAATCCGGCACGTATCCGGATCGCCCTGGCCGAAAAAAACCTGACCGACCAGGTCGAGTTCGTGCAGATCGATGTGCCGGGCGGCGAACACCAGGCGGCAGCGTTTCTTGAAAAGAACCCGAGCGGCGCGGTGCCGGTGCTCGAGCTTGATGACGGCACGACCATCTCGGAATGCACCGCGATCACGGAATATCTCGATCACGTCGCGGGCGAGCCGACCCTGACCGGACGGACGCCGCGGGAACGCGCGGTCATCAGCATGATGCAGCGGCGCGCCGAAGCCGGTGTTCTCGATGCCGTCTCCACCTATTTTCACCACGCTACCCCCGGCCTCGGCCCCGATATCGAGGGCTATCAGTGCGCCGACTGGGGTGATCATCAGCGCGATCGCGCGTTTGCCGGCATGGCCTATCTTGATGGCGTGCTCGCGGCGCAACCGTATCTGGCGGGTGAGGCGTTCACAGTTGCAGACATCACCGCTTTTATCGGGCTCGGCTTTGCCGATTTTGCGAAGATCGAAATCCCCGAAGAATACGACTATCTCGCAGCGTGGCGGGAACGTGTCGCGGCGCGCCCGAGCATCGCCGCCTGAAAGGGGCGCGATGGAACTCAATTCGGATTTCTCGCAGCGGGTTGCTGTGCATGGCGCCGATTTGCACTGGC
>Ga0307985_10000678_pt1 | contig 19828 bp, 21 predicted proteins | sample EllFjometageno80_FD_203155 | JGI IMG/M metagenome (GOLD analysis project Ga0307985, IMG submission 203155) | Marine microbial communities from Ellis Fjord, Antarctic Ocean - #80 | ecosystem: Environmental > Aquatic > Marine > Unclassified | place: Southern Ocean | collected 2014-10-09 | reverse complement strand
TACATGTAGGTGGTGATGAGGTACACACTACAGGTAGAAACAGTGGGAAGTCAGCCATCGAATTACAATTAAACTGGCTCAATAAAGTGAGTGAATTTGCTGCTGAACATGACCGAATTCCAATTTTCTGGGATGACATGCCTTTAAAGCATGCAGGTTTTATAAGTGCTGTATATAATACCAAAATGACTTCTGTAGAAGTAGATGAATTATGGGCGAAAAACAAGCACAAACTTTTAGAATTCTTAGACCTTTTCCCTAAAAACTGTATTTACATGCGCTGGAATTATCAGTCTCCAAATACACCTGGCAACACGAAAGCCATGGACTGGTTTCGCAAGAATGGGTTACAAGTAATGGGAGCAACGGCTGGTCAAACGCGATGGACATTAATGCCACAGCGTGAAAGCAACATCGACAACATTAGAGATTTTGCTCAATCCTCAATCGATAGTAATAACAATGGCCTCTTACTTACTTTATGGGATGACGATTCTCCTCATTTCGAATTGTATCAGCGAGGCATCATTGCTTTTTCGGAGTACACTTGGTCAGGGGAAAAAAGAGAAAAAGCCGCTTTGAAAAGTGCCTATCGTCAAAGGGAATTTTCGAATGCTTTGTCATCTCCAGAATACGCTTTTATTGATGATTTAGAAGCACCAGTGGCGTTTTGGAGGGATGCCTTGATGGCTAGAGGAACTGGCCCAAGAAACCAATTGGTTAGAAAAAAGAATGCCGCTGATAAAAGTATTATCGACCTACCTGATAAGAGTAAAAAAGGTGAATGGAGTATTAAACATGCAGAAAGACTTGAACAAGCAGCCATACATTTAAAGACAACAGAGGAGATTGCTGCTAAAATTGAGTACATGAAGGCAAATTCTGACAGAAACAACTACACGCTTGAAATCTATGAGCAAGTCAACAAATTGGTTAGGTTTTCAGTTAATGCACTCATGACCTTAAAAGAATTTGATGAGTCACCTGATCTCAATAATGAAATCAAAAGTGATGAAAAAATCAAAGCGCTTGCTAGTGAGTTCAAAAAGGTAAGATCACAATTTGAATTGGTCTACAGTAAAACAAGGATCCTAAACAAGCCCGGCAATTACATTCTTGACCAAGACCATCATAACCATCCTGCTAATCAAACAGTGAACTTTGATTGGCAGTTTATAGGTGAATTATTATTCTTGGAGAAGATTGAAAGTCAATTAAATTATTAAACCCTCCTCCACATCACATAAGCATTTGTAAGTCCTCTTTCAGGATGATCAAAAACTTCGGGTAATTCACCTACAATTTTGAAGCCCAGTTTTTCCCAAAGTCGCACAGCATGTGCATTGCTTTTCAATACAATATTGAATTGCATGGATTTATAACCCAATTGTTTGGCTTCCTTGATAGAATACTCCCCCATTTTATAACCAATGCCTTTGCCTCCTTCAGATTGCAAAGTCATATACCCTCCATTGGCTACGTGTGAAGTTTTGTACAATGGTTATGTTAGAAATCAAAAAAATGGCGGATATGACGGGAGTGTCATTGACATTAAAATCGAAAATAAAATTATTGGACTCAATGCAGCAACTGTCCAAAAACGTTTTGTTAAAAAAAATGAAGAAGGAGATTTAGAAATGACGCTCTTTGAATTTACAAATGGGAAAATCTCTAAAATCTTTGAATACTGGTAGCGAAAATTTGCGAACCATTCTTATAAATGGTTTTGCGCACGGCTAGAGATTAAACTATATTGTTATCATAGTCCATTAGACGTATTAAACCTTGATAACCATGAAAAAACTTAAACAAGAAGAAGTCAACCCAGAAGTATTCGATTTATACGATGACTATGCACACAACAAGTTAGAGCGTAGACAATTCATGGAAAAACTGTCCCTTTACGCTGTAGGCGGTGTTACCATGTCCTCTTTATTGGGCTTTATTATGCCTGATTACAAGAATACGATTACGGTTGAGCCAGATGACAAAAGAATTGAATCAGACTATATCAATTACGATTCACCTAAAGGAGGAGGTAGTATTAAAGGTTTACTTTCTACACCAGCAGGAATGAGTGGAAAAATACCTGGTGTTGTTGTGGTACATGAAAACAGAGGTTTGAATCCGTACATCGAGGATGTGGGTAGAAGAACTGCTGTTGACGGCTTTATTTCTTTGGCTCCAGATGCACTTACACCACTTGGCGGCTACCCTGGAAATGATGACGAAGGCAGAACAATGCAAAGAAAGCGCGATCGCAATGAAATGTTAGAAGACTTTATTGCAGCCTATGAATATGTGAAATCACATCCGAATTGTAATGGAAAAGTTGGCGTTGTTGGCTTTTGTTTTGGCGGATGGATCTCCAATATGATGGCCGTAAAGCTTCCAGAATTGGGCGCTGCTGTACCATATTATGGGAGCCAGCCTTCAGCCGAAGATGCCGCTAAAATCAAGTCACCACTTATGTTACAATATGGAGGCCTTGATACTAGAGTAAATGCAGGATGGCCTGCTTTTGAAGTAGAATTAAAAAAGAACAAGATCAAATACGAAGCCTTTATTTATGAAGGAGCTAATCATGGTTTTCATAATAATACTACAGGCAGGTATGTTAAAAAATCTGCAGAACTGTCTTGGTCAAGGACCATTCGTTTCTTCAAAGAGAATTTATCTTAGCTCCTGATTTAGATAAAACAAAACCATTCATCCCTTAAAAAAACGGCAGGTCAGTAAACCTTCCGTTTTTTTGCTTTATACATACTATATTCCTCAAAATTAATACCATGATCAAAGCCTTCAACATTGCTAAATCTCCTCCATTACTCGTAGTATCAATCGTTTGTGTTTTATCCATTGCATTATTCCCAAGTTGTGGAACTAGTCCGAAGGATTGGGCAAATTTTAAGGAGGAAGGTGCATTTATAGTTCATAGAAGACAGGCGCCAATAGGTGAGGAAACGTACACTATTAGTACCGAAAATGGAGCCATCGTTGTCAAATCCTTACAAGGTGAAAATGAAAGAGGTAGAATCACAGGGGTCCAAACTGAATTGCGCCTCAACATGGACTTGACACCTACTTACTATGTGAGTAGACGGTTGGCGAATAATGACACCACCAATATCTTCAAAATGGAGGTCTCGGGAGACAAAATAACCCATTGGGAAAAAGCAACTTCTGAAGTCACTTCAGAAACACCTAGTTCCTATTTTCCTGTGCATAGCAATATTCCTGCTGCCATGGAGATGATGTTGTACCATTATTATTTTCAAAGTGGCAAACCAAAAGCGATCCAGACATTTCCACGAGGTGAAGTTGCTATCGTCCATACAGGAGAAGATATTGTGCAGATTAAAGGAGCATCAGAAACACTGCAACGCTATGTAGTTGAAGGGATCAATTGGGGTGGTCGCACAATATGGGTCAACCAAGACAATCAGCTGGTGGCACTTGTAAAAGCCAATACCCAAATCAGAGAAATGGTGAGAAAGGGGTATGAGGAAGCGCTACCAACTTTCATCGCTGGCAATGTCACTGAACAAATCAATGCCCTGAGAAAGTATACAGCTGATCATAAACAAGATCAGCCTGAGATAACGGCACTTGTTGGAGGTGATGTAATTGATGGTTTGACGGACAGAACGCTCAAGGACATGACCTTGATTATTGAACAAGGTAAAATCAAAGTCATTGGAAAAAAAGCAGATGTCACTATTCCATCAGACGCAAAAATCATTGATGTGACTGGCAAAACGTTAATGCCTGGGCTGTTTGACATGCATGCACATTCTAATCAAGTACAATGGGCACCCGCCTATTTAGCAGGTGGTGTCACCACCATTCGAGACAATGGCAATGAAATTGAGTTTGCCACCGCATTCAGAGATGAAATAGCGCTAAATGGTGCATTAGGACCTGACATTCTTCTAGCAGGCATGACAGATGGTGCAGGCATTCGCGGTAATGGTGTAATTCGAGCAACTTCTGAAGAACAGGCCAAAGAAGTAGTGGAGATGTACTTCAATCTTGGTTATAAACAAATAAAAATTTATCAGTCCGTGGAACCTGAGGTAGTCAAAGTATTGGCTGATGAAGCCCATAAAAGAGGTATTAAAGCCGCTGGACATGTCCCTACTCCTGTTGGAAGCACAAGGTTGGCGATAGAAAGCGGAATGGATTTATTGAGTCATGGTAGCCAATTTCTTGGTAAACTGTTCCCCGATGAATCTTCCTCAGAGGCAAAGGCTTTTTTAAATGTATTGGATGCAAGCCCTCAACAGATCAAGGAAGCACAAGCATTCTTATTGAAACACAAAACAGTTTTGGATCCCACTATGGCATTGATGTTCATTAGAAATCAACCGAGAGGCACTTTAATAGAAACTGTTGAGCCAGATGCACACCGAATAGCCTATGAACTTTGGGAGGGTAAAAGGTTCAGGTCAGGCATAAGTCCAGCACGTTCTGAAAGCGCACTAAAAGCCAATATGAAAGAGATGGAAATTCTTGGTGATTTCTTCAAAGCTGGTATTCCTCTAGTTGCTGGCACTGACAATGCTGTACCAGTTTTTAACCTGTATCTCGAAATAGAAAATTACCACAGGCTTGCAGGACTCACTACTTTTGAAGCCTTAACAACTGCTACTATTATTCCGGCCAGAGTAATGGGTATCGATAGTGAAACGGGCACCCTAGAGGTGGGTAAAGAAGCCGATATTGCCATTCTTGACAAAAATCCTCTAGAAAACATCAGCCACATAAGAACGGTTTCTGCTGTTGTGACAAATGGTAATTATTATGAAAGTAATCCACTTTGGAAAGCAGCAGATTTTAAGTTAAGAAAAGACTGATTAGGTCTTTAGATAAACTGACTGTAAGGCTTTGATAATAAAACATTCCTCCTTTTTGAACTTTACATGTACCTACATGCGTTACGATTGCATAACAAATTATACACATGAAAATCTTAGCCATTGGTGCCAGTTCAAGTAGTACCTCAATCAACAAACAATTTGCCTCATTTACTGCCAATCAAGTAGCCGAAGCAGATGTTACCCATTTGGATTTAAATGACTTTGAAATGGCTATCTATAGCTCAGATAGAGAAAATGAAACTGGTATTCCTCCTGAGGCTTCAAAATTCAGAGCGTTGATAGAAGAAACTGACGGAATTATAATTTCTTTTGCAGAACATAACGGCACCTACTCAGCAGCTTTCAAAAACATCTTTGATTGGGTAAGCCGAATGGAAGGAAAAACCTGGGGCGGCAAACCGATGTTCGTATTAGCTACTTCACCAGGAGCACGTGGCGGTATGACCGTTATGAATCAAGCTGCTTCTACCCTTCCTTACCAAGGAGCTTTAGTTACAGGTCAATTTTCTCTGCCCTCTTTTTACCAATCTTTTTCAAATGAAGAAGGAATCAAAGACGAAGTTTTAAAAACACAGTTTAATGAGCAATTGTCTGCCTTTACTACATCTTTAACTAGCTAAATGGCTTCACAAGTGTTTGTCAACAATGACATTTAAACTGTAACCTCGTTTTAGTGCGAGACATGTTAAACACCAGAAGTCACAGACTTGTGGGATTAGCCAATATTCAATGTCGTAAGTTTGTAACTTGTGACACCAAAATATTATATTAGATAGCTATGAACCTTAAGTGGCAGACTTGCAGGATTAGTCAATATTCAATGTCGCAAGTTCGTAACTTGTGACAACAAATAATGAGCAGAAATTATAACATCCGAAATCAAGAAAGTCTTCATTTTTTAACCTGTACAGTTGTTGATTGGATTACAGTTTTTGACAAACCAGCATATGCAAAGATCATTGTTGATTCATTCAACTATTGCGTCGAAAATAAAGGGCTAGAACTATATGCATGGTGTTTGATGCCAAACCATTTACATTTTATTGCTCGTGGTAAGGAAGGCATCAAACTCCAAGATATTATCAGAGACTTTAAAAAAATTCACTTCGAAAAGAATTATTGAGTCCATTTTTCTAAATGAAGAAGAACTTGAAAAATCAGCCATTCTAAGTAAATTTGAATTAGTAGGAAAAGCAAACAATAACAATACATACCACCAGTTCTGGCAGCAACATAACCAACCCATAGAATTAAATACCAATGAATTAATGGACCAAAAACTGGATTACATACATATGAATCCTGTAAAAGCTGAACTAGTAAAAGAACCAGAGGATTATCCATACAGCAGTGCAATCGATTATTCTGAAGGGCAAGGATTGATTAAAGTCCGATTTATTCAATAATGGGAACATATACACAGACTTGCGGTAAATAAACACACCATGTCGCAAGTTTGTAACTTGTGACACGTAATTATTAGTCAGTTTTAGATGGAAGATTAAGCACCACAAGTCGCAGACTTGCGGCATCAATGATTAAAACATCTCGCAAGTTTATAAATGTGACTCTGATTATTAACTCAATTCGTATTTGTCATGGTAAAACCACATGCATAGACTCGCAGGATCAGACTTACGGGATCAAATTTGCGGGATTATTCAAAACCTATTGTAAATTAACAACATGAAGGAGATTGACATCAACTGCGATATGGGTGAGAGCTATGGCAATTTCAAAATTGGCAATGACGCTGCCATTTTTCCATATATCACCTCCACTAATATTGCATGTGGCATGCATGCGGGCGATCCATTTCATATCCAAAAGACAATTGATCAAGCGCTGCAACATAATGTGCAAATCGGTGCTCACCCGGGCTACCCAGACCTCAATGGTTTTGGCAGAAAAGTGATCCCAATGAGTGCAGATGAACTTTCTGCTACCATAAAATATCAGATCTCAGCATTGAAAGGAATGGTAGAGGCTTCAGGCGGTACGCTTAGCTATGTCAAACCTCACGGAGCACTTTATAATGAAATGGCCTCTAATGAAACCGAAGCCAAGACGGTTATCGAAGCCATCAAATCTATTGATGATTCACTTATGATCATGGGCCTAGCTGGTAGCCATATGAGGCCATTAGTTGAACATGCAGGAATGACATTTATTGCTGAAGCTTTTGCAGACAGGCGTTACGAAATCGATGGAAAATTGAGGTCACGTACTAAAGAGAATGCATTGTTAAACAATGGCTTTGATGCCGCCCAACAGGTGATTTCCATCGCAATGAATGGAAAGACACAAACACTTGACAATAAAACAGTCGCAGTTGAAGCGCAAAGTTTCTGCATTCATGGAGACAATCCTGCTGCAATTGAAATATTAAAGGAAATCCATGACCAAATAGCGGCCAACGGGATAATGAAAAAGGCATTTTCTACGGCATGATATACCTGCCTTATGGTGATAGCGCAATGCTTATCAATTTTGAGCAAAAAATTGATGCAGAAATCAATCAAAACGTAATGGCTCTACATCGCGCCATGGAGGTTTCAGGAATATCAGGCATTACATTTCTAATTCCTGCTTATTGCTCCATTACTATTGGTTTTGATAATAAAACTACTTCCTTCCAAATATTAAAAAACACAATCGACTCTTTTGCTAAAGAAGAAATGAATCAAGTCTCCCATTCTTCGGCTCGACTCGTGAAAATTCCGGTATGCTATGAGTCACCTTTTAAGTTGGACATGTTGGATGTCATGGAGCATACTCAACTTTCTAGAAAAAACATCATCTCGTTACATACAAGCCATACATTCAGGGTTTACATGCTCGGTTTTGTCGCTGGCTTTGCCTACATGGGTAAATTACCCAAGGCGCTTCAGTGCCCAAGAAAAGCTGTTCCCCGTTTAAAAGTCCCAGAGGGCGCAGTAGGTTTAGCTGGATTACAGACTGGTATTTACCCCACCGAAGCACCTGGTGGTTGGCAGATTATTGGTCAGACCCCTTTGAAGATGTTTGACCATGATCAGCCCTCTCCTTCCCTATTACAACCGGGAGATCAAGTGCAGTTCAAAACAATTGACAAGCAAGAGTTTTACGAAATCGAAAAACTGCAATCCGTAGGAGAATATAAACTGGAGGTGACCCATGACTGATTTCAGACTGACTTTTCACAAGCCAGGATTGCATACTACTGTCCAAGATCAAGGTCGATTAGGCTTTCAACATTTGGGAGTACCCATCAATGGTGTGATGGATAAGTGTTCGGCCCAGCTTGCCAACCAGCTTGTCGGTAATGACGATACCGCACCACTTTTTGAGATTACTTTAATCGGACCAAAAGTTCAGTTTTCTGGGAAAGGACAGATTGCTATCACTGGTGCGAATTTGTCCCCTAAGATTAATGGAGAAGCAACTGAAATGTACATGACCACAAACATTGCTGATGGGGACCTGTTGGAATTTGGTGAACCCATTGAAGGATGCAGAGCCTATTTAGCTATTCGAGGTGAATTAAAAGTGCAAAAATGGTTAGGCAGTGCTTCGGCTTCTGCCTCCGACCCCAAAACATTTACTCCCCAAAGTTTGATTCAGAATAGAGCCAATTTCATTGTATCATCGAAAAAAAAGACAACAATAAAATCGATTCCTCCCACCGAAAGACCAATAATAAATCAGCAGCTAAAAGTTCGAGTGATGAGAGGCCCTGAATTTGATGCATTCCCGAAAAAAGTGATTTATCATTTTTTCAAATACTGGTTTTCGATCTCAAGGGACGCCAACCGAATGGGCTACCGACTCGATAAAACATTGCCGGATTTCAAACCAGGATTTGAAGTAATCTCTTCGGGTATTGTTCCCGGTACGATTCAAATCACCAATTCTGGTCAACCCATTGTGCTCATGGCGGATGCACAAACTTCAGGGGGTTACATGCGCATTGGGAATATCTTATCAGAAGATTTAGACAAAGTAGCCCAACTCAAACCTGGCGACTTGCTTGGTTTCGAATTGGTTGAATTGTAAACAATACACAACCTTTTTCGTCATCCTCAGCTGGACTGGTGATCTCAGTAGCTGCTATTAGCTTGATTAGAAAACGGATAATTTGATGGCCCTCGATTTCCATTGGAGATTCCAACTTCCGTGGGAATGACGTTCCAGAGTGCCGATCAACGTTGACTAGAAAGCCCTAAAGCTTCCCGTCCTTGATCAAAAACGATATCAACCGGGATTCCTAATGCATCCAAGCGATCTAGGTCACTTTGTAGTTGTGCTGGGATAACCGCATTATTATTAACAAGAATATTAACCCCATCATAGTTTCCATCACCTTGGTGCTTTAATATCAATGCAGAAAGTGAATTCATCGCTTCCTTCAATTTGTCAAAATTGATAAGGTAGGTGCCATTTGTATCGTCTCTTGAGAACGCTCCCATTTCTTTGAAATAATTAAAACGGATCATATTGGCTTTACCATGCGCGCTAGAAGCCCCAAAACGAACAGATCTGAATATACTCGCCATAAAAGTGGTGTAATAGTCCTTCATATCACCGTCCACTTCCCCTTGCTCATGCAGTACAGACACCATGTACAGCCCTAAAACATCCGCTTTACCTTCTTCCAAAGCAGAGGCATGTTCTTTCAATGTTTCACGTACTGACCCTTTTCCATTAATGGTATTCTTGATCCCTAAACCGTGTGCTACTTCATGAAACATGGTATTGGCAAAAAAGGCATCGAAGGTGACATGCTCGCGTTGACTTTCATCAATAAGCAAACCTGAAATAGGCATCAAAATTTGATCAAACTTAGCTTTCATGGCATTCTTTAACTGCGACCTTCGTGTACCTTTCTCCAATTGCACCGACTCGTCATTTGGAAGATTTACCGCGATAGTTTTACTACCAGAATTACAATCTCCAGCATAATAGATCACATCAAATGCCGCGAGTTGTGAATCAGCACCTGGTACTTCAGCTTTATATTGAGCTTCAACAGGAAGTCCCTTTTGAAGTTCTGGTAAAAGTGAAGCATATTTTTCAAGTCTAGCGCTCCATTCCATGTCCTTGACCAATATATAGGTCGTATAGGAAGCTTTATAACCAAACAATTGGTCTTCATAATTCTCAATGGGTCCGGTGATGATGTCAATCTGATTGGTGCGCATGTCCATCCAAGCCATATCACTTTCTCGGTAATCATCCGTGACAATTGCTTCAGCACGGAGCAATAAGTATTTCTTGAGTTCAGGATTTTCTGCCAATGCTGCTGCTTCTCTTAAGAGGCCAGATGCTTTCGTGAGTTCGACCTTAAATGCCTCATGGTATGGTACGGTGATCAGTTTTCCTGAATTATCTCTCCTAATCAATGTATACAATGACTTCTTGTCTGGTAGGTCTGCAACTTCAAATTCTGACTTTGTCATGTCCGAAGGATAAAGGTTGGCACCCAATGGTTTTGCGCCAGCACCTTCAATAAAAGGTGCATTATCATTCAATCGATCCCAAGGCCCATAATTAATTTCAGCAAAAGCTCTTGCATCTTTATTTTCTATCTTAGCTAAAAAAGCTGCTTTGTCACCATACGCTTGTTGCCAGAACAAGCCATCCATGATGTCCGCAATCTCAATCAAGATTGGAATCATTTGTTCCTGCTTTTCAGACAATGTCCCAAGATCCGAAGCTAATTTCACCTTGGTGTACATGGCTTTTTTTCCCTGTATCAATTCCGCTTGCACATCTTGGTTTGAGGCGCCCTCACCACAAGCGCCTAAGATCATTATCAATAAACCCGTGAAAAATGCCGCCGTTATCTTGGTCCGTTTCATAATATTTAATTTTATAGGAGTATAAATATAGCAAGCTTTTAAATGAACATGATAGCGATCCAATCTGATTGAATTGTATGTGCCTGGGACCGGCTTTCCATTTCTGTTTTTGAATTAGGAAGCATTCTCCATACATTCCATAGATTTAAAGCATATGAGCCACGACTGGACCCAATTTAAACTAAGAATAGATATCCAAGATGTAAGCATCCAGGAGGTTTACGATTGTTGGGCAACACAACATGGCTTAGAAAATTGGTTCCTAAGATCAGCAGAGTTCCGAGGAGTCAATGGAAATTTCAGACATTCAGGAGAACAAATAAAAAAGGGAGATGAATATAAATGGCTCTGGTTTGGGTCAGGCGATGAAACTGTTGAAACTGGAGAAGTGCTCAATGTCAATGGTAAAGATCAAATCTCATTTACTTTTGAAGGCTGCGAAGTGCTTGTGAAAATTTACATCGAGGCGCATAACACCATTTGTGAATTGGTACAAAGTAAAATTTCAGTAGATGAAAAATCAAAGATCTCTACCTACCTCGGTTGTAGCTCCGGCTGGTCATTTTTTATGACAAATATGAAATCAATCCTCGAAGGCGGAATTGACCTAAGAAATAGAAACGAAAAGTTAAGCAATGTTATCAATACATAAATCAACAATAACTCTAATCCTCTTCTTTTTTGTAAGCCTGCATTCATCGCTTACTCATGCCCAAAAGGCAGAACTGGTACGCCATAGAGTGGACTCAGATGGACATCCCATGGCAGTTTGGGAGAAAAGCGCAGCTAATGCAACACAATCCATATTATTGGTACATGGACGTACTTGGAGTTCAGTACCTGATTTTGACCTTCAAGTAAAAGGAGAAAATTTATCATTGATGGATGGCCTGGTAGAAAAAGGCTATGCCGTTTATGCAGTGGACTTGAGAGGATATGGAAAAACTCCACGAGACAAAACGGGTTGGGTTACTCCTGATCAAACAGCAACAGATTTGGCCAATGTATTGTCTTGGCTTGCAAAACAAAAAAATTGGAGCATAAAACCGCATCTTTTCGGTTGGTCAATGGGCTCTACACATTCGCAAATGTTGGCACAACGAGATCCTGACTTAATTGCCTCCCTAACGCTCTTTGGCTATTGGAAGGACAGTGACATGCTCATTCCCCCTGACTCAGAGCACCATAAACAAGGCTACACCAAGACCACTCCAGAAGCAGCTGCAAGTGATTTCATTCTACCCGGCACGATTAGCCAAAAGGCGATTGACGCTTACATTAAATTGGCATTAGAATATGACCCAATCAGGACTGATTATAAAAACATGGAGCAGTTCAATGAGCTTGATCCAAGTAAAGTGATTACTCCTACCCTTATTCTTCAAGGTGAACATGATCCTATTGGACCAACAGAAATACAGGCCAAATTGTATACAAGGTTAGGCACTGCACACAAACAATGGGTGACAGTACCTGGAGGTGACCATGCCGCATTTATGGAAACACCTCGTCAGTATTTCATAGATGCATTAGTCAGTTTCTTAAAAAGTATTCCAAAATAACATGGTAGCTATGGATCATAATAAGGCCTTAATTAATCGATTTTATACAGCTTTCCAGGATAAGGATGCCATGGCAATGAATGCTTGTTATGCCGATGATGCGACTTTCGAAGACCCCGCTTTTGGTAAATTGAAAGGCAAACAAGTACAAGACATGTGGTCGATGCTAATCGAGCGTGGTGGTACAGCATTGGCCGTAAGTCATAACATTACAGGTGCGAGCAATACACAGGTAAGTGCTACATGGGAAGCTATTTATCCTTTTTCACAAACATTAAGGGTGGTGCATAATAAGATCTCTGCTGAGTTTATCATTAAAGATGGTCTTATCAAGGAATACAAAGATCATTTTAACCTTTGGAAGTGGTCATCTATGGCATTAGGATTACCGGGAATGCTCTTAGGCTGGAGTGGTTTTATGAAAGGAAAAATCCGCAAACAAGCATTGAAGTCATTAAGCAAATATCAACAGTCTTGAGATTCTGAAGAAACCATTCTACTTTACTATTATAATCTCATTTTTTTGCCATAGGCTGCGCTCAATATGCAGAAGATCATACAGCACCAAATTTTTTAATCATTGTCGTGGATGACCTTGGTTATCATGACTTGAGTATCATGGGGAGCGATTATTATGAAACTCCAAACATTGACAAAATTGCAACTAGCAGATTTAACTTCTCTAGTGGGTATGCAACAGGCTCAGTTTGTAGTCCTTCTAGGGCCAGTTTAATGACGGGTAAATTCACGGCAAGACATGGCATTACTGATTACATAGGAGCACCCTATGGAGCAGAATGGAGAAATAGGCGTCAAACTAAGTTATTACCCCCGCCCTATAATCCGCATTTAAACCATGACGATGTCACGATGCCTGAGGCTTTAAAGGAAAATGGATATAATACCTTCTTTGCTGGTAAATGGCATTTGGGTGGTGAAGAACAGAATTCACTACCAACAGATCATGGGTTTGATGTTAATATGGGTGGTTATCAATTGGGTGGTCCGTATAGTGGCGGCTATTTTTCTCCTTTTAACAACCCATATATGACAGACCGTGAAGAGGAAAAAGGGATGAGTCTTTCCATGAAGCTAGCTAAGGAAACATCTACATTCATAGAGAAAAACAAGGGCGGTAAATTCTTGGCTTACCTTTCTTTTTATGCTGTACACAGCCCTATCCAAACCTCAGAAGACAAATGGAATAAATACAGAGACAAAGCTGAGGCTATGGGGATTCATGAAGATGGATTTGAAATGGAGCGCTTATTCCCAATACGCAAACACCAAGACAATCCCGTCTATGCTGGCTTAGTCGAGCAAGTGGATGATGCTGTTGGTACAGTACTTCAGACCTTAAAGGAATTAAACTTGGATGAAAACACTATTGTGATTTTTACTTCAGATAATGGTGGCGTAGCCTCTGGAGATAACTTTTCAACCTCTAATTTACCGTTACGTGGCGGAAAGGGATACCAATGGGAAGGAGGAATAAAAATACCCTATTTCGTTTACGTTCCATGGATGAACCACAAAGGCGCCAATAGTAAAGTCCCTGTTTCAGGCGCTGATTTGTACCCTACAGTTTTGGAACTGGCCGGATTAAGTTCTAATCCAGGTCAACATCAAGATGGTATAAGTCTCGTCCCTATTTTGGAAGGAAACTCCATTGATTCCAGACCATTGTATTGGCATTATCCACACTACGGTAATCAAGGAGGTGAACCAAATTCGAGTGTCAGGCAAGGCGATTGGAAACTGATCCATTATTGGGAAGATAAGCATGACGAATTATACAATCTAAAAGAAGATATTGGAGAAAGGAAAGATCTGATTTCCAACGAGCCAGAACGCGCAAAAGCAATGAACAGTCAACTCATGAACTGGCTTACCGAAGTGGACGCAAAATATGCGGTAGTCGACACTTTAAGAGATGAAGCAGCGGCCAATTTGGTTTTGGAGGACTATCGTAATAAGATGCTCCCTAACCAGGAGAAAAGGCGTCAAGATATGCTGAAAGAAAATTGGATTCCAAATGACAATTGGTGGAAAAGTAAAACAGCCAAAAAGGACTAATTGATTTGTGTAAAAATCAATCGAAATCGGATGAATTAAAGTCGCGGTATTAATCAGAAAGGACATGGGTAAGAAAACAAAAATTGCAGCAGCTCAGCTAACACCAGTATTTCTAAATAAGGACAAAACGGTTGAGAAAGCATGTAAGGCAATATTAGATGCTGGAAAACAAAGTGTTGAATTGATCGTTTTTCCTGAATCATTTATTTCAGGATACCCTGATTGGCTATGGTTAATTCCACCCCATAAATCAATACAGCTTAATGAACTTTATGTGAAATTAGTTAAGAATGCTGTGTCGATACCAGATGATACCACTATAAGGCTTTGTAATGCGGCCAAGAAAGCGAAAGTAAATGTTGTCATCGGAATGAACGAAACCAATTCAGAAAGTAGTAACACGAGTCTCTATAATACCCTACTTTTTATTGATAACAATGGTGACACATTAGGAAAGCATAGGAAATTAATACGACCAATTGTGAAAGAATTGTTTATGCCCAAGGTAATGGTAGGACACTTAAATCTTATGACACATCCGCGGGGAAAATCGGTGGACTCATTTGTTGGGAGAACTTCATGCCATTAGCAAGAATGGCACTTTATGAAGCTGGAATGCAAATATTATGCTCTCCTACTTGGGACAAAAGTGCTGATTGGTTAAGCACAATGCAGCATATTGCCAGAGAAGATGGCGTCTTTGTGATTAGTAACGCCATGACGTTGCACAAGGATGATCTTCAGGAATACTTACAGCAAATATACCCAGAGGATAAAGAATGGATCAGTGCAGGGAGGAGTTGCATAATTAATCCAAATGGCAAAATAATAGCTGGCCCATTGGATTCAGAAGAAGGGCTACTTATTGCCGAAATTGATCTGGAGGAAATAATTGCAGCTAAACGTAAGTTTGATGTTGTGGGACATTATGCAAGACCAGATGTTTTTGATTTAAAAATAAAAAATTGATAGAAATCTTCAGTAAATCTCCCATAAGTCTTGTTAAGGTTACTTTTTGAATACAACATGCTAATTCAGCCCTATCATTTAGAATGGAAAAACAGCTTTAATAAAATTAAGCAGCTATTAAATGAACCGCTTGAGCATCTTGAGGTATCGATTGAACATATTGGAAGCGCATCTGTACCGAATTTAGCAGCGAAGGACATCATCGACATTGACATCTCATACAGCGATAATGTTTCGTTTGATGAAATTGAAAAGCGGTTAATGACTTTAAGATATTTCCATAACGGAAATCAAGGTATTTTAGGAAGAGAAGTATTTAAAAGGGCCATTGAAACTCAAAAACATTCCATATTAGATGCCATAACGCATCACCTGTATATTTGCCATTTCGAGAGTATTGAACTTGGGAGGCATGTTTTGTTGCGCGATTACCTTAGCAATAATTCAAGTGCAAGGGAGGAATATCAAATACTAAAATAGCAAATTGCTAGTGAAGCAAATCAAGATAAAAAGGCATATGCAGCATTAAAGCAAATTCAAGCTGCGCACTTCATTGAGGCTGTGCTTACTCAAGCCAATGAGGGAGAAAATGATATTGAATCAATTGCATAAAAAAAGGGCGTCCACATTTTGAACACCCCTTCAAACCAATTCAACAATTCAACATTAAATAATTCTGCCTTACTTAGGCATTACTACAGTGTTGATAACATGGATTACACCATTACTACCCATAACGTCAGTAGCTGTTATCTCACTATAATTTCCTTTTGTGTCTTTCAACCAAATTTTACCATCTTGTTGCATTACAGTTAAAGTTTCACCGTTTAACGCTTTTAACTCAACTTTGCCATTACCTTTCTTCAAAGCTGCAACAACATCTGATGCTGCATACTTACCAGCTACTACATGATATGTTAAGATATTTGCTAAAGCCTTTTTATTTTTTGGCTCTAATAGGGAGTTCAAAGTCGCAGCATCAATCTTTGCAAAAGCATCGTTCGTTGGTGCGAATACTGTAAATGGTCCTTTAGCTTGTAGTGCACTTACTAAGTCAGCTGCTTTTAAGGCTGCTACTAGTGTTGAGAAATTCTCATTACCCACTGCTACGTCAACAATCGTTCCTTGAGCCTGTGATCTATTTGATGTACTTACTAATACTATTACTACTGCAAATCCTAAAACTAACTTTTTCATAATTTTTTGTTAAATAAATATTCTGTTTAAATCTTAATCTTCATTTTGAAGTTCTTTCGATTATATTTACACAGCATTGCAAAGCTTGGATGAGCTTCGGATGTTTTTTTTTATTATTTATTTTCAATGGTCCAAGATCAGTCACTCATATTACGACTTCAAAGTCAGGACGAAAACGCCTTTTCAGCCGTTTACGACAACTATTCAGGTGCTTTATACGGTGTTATTTTGAGAATGTGCAAAGACGAAGAACTTTCTCAAAATTTATTACAAGACACCTTCATGACCATTTGGGATAAGGCACATACATACGATTCCGAAAAAGGCAGGTTCTATACCTGGGCATATAGAATTGCTAAAAATAAAGCACTAAACTATTTAAGGAAACCAGAGAGCCTCATCCAAAATGAAGATTTAGGTGTATATGAAAATGTAGCTGAGGAAATAAAAGAGCCGATAGACATTTTAAAACTGACTGGCAGCATTAAAAATCTAGAAGCACATCATCAGGAAGCAATTAAGCTTGTTTATTATAATGGATTAACGCACCGTGAGGCGCATGAAGAAATGAATGTCCCATTAGGTACTTTCAAATCTTATATTAAACAAGCCTTGAAAATTTTACATAAGTCGTATGTAAAAGTTATTGTATTATGGATAATCTTAGTTGAACTATTTAAATAATGGATAAGTCGCAAATACTAGATAATGGCATATTAGAGCAATACGTGCTTGGCGAACTCAATATGAGTGAAAAAGTACGCATTGAAGCCGCTATAAGGCGATATCCAGATCTGAAAAAAGCTTTAGAGGAATTGGAATCAAGTCTCGAAGAGCTGGCACTAGAAAATGCAATTGAAGTACCTGATGAAGTTAAAATTGAATTACTGAACCAAATCAAAAGAGCTCACAGTGATATAATAGCTCTTCCCCAATCGAACAATAAAGGCTTCTACCTTAGTATCGCTGCCAGCGCTGCAGCCATATTATGTATTGCAAGCATTTATCTACTAGTTCAAGTAAACAGTACCAATAAAGCATTAGAAATTGCTCAAGAAAATAACATTGAACTTAATGACAATTTTAAATCATTAAATGAACAGTTAGTCGAAACCAGTAAATGGTTTGAGGCCATAAATGACCCTGACAGTGAAAAATACATATTAAAAGGGAATTCGTTGATGCCAAATGGCATTATCATAAGCTACGTTAACAACGCAAAAAAATCGATTCTCATTAATACTGAACAGTTACCAAAATTAGATGCTGAACATGATTATCAAATGTGGGCAGATGTTGATGGCGCAATGATTGACATGGGCGTGATTAATAAGGAAGGAAGCATGCTGGTTATGAATTATATAGATAACGCAAAATCATTGAACATTACGATTGAACCGGCTGGTGGAAATGATCATCCGACTGTTTCTCAATTAGTAACCAACGTCTACCTTCGATAAGGACTTCTCTCCTCTTCCTGCTTCTCAGCAAACGTCAGATGGGCTAATTGCCGCCTTAAAAAGACAATCTTTGCTAAAGCTTAATACAGAACACTATAAAATAGACAAGGCAACCCCCGTCCGGAATTGCCTTAATCAACCTTAAACTAAAACTAATAACTAACTATTTAACCTATAGTAAGTGGTATTGTCATACTCTGTAAGGAAGTCTGATTGTCTCATCAGCTTCAAAAGCTCCTTACTCAAAGTATCTGTGATATTTTCCTCGATAATTAAATCACCGTTCTCATTGTAAATTTTAATCGACTCAACGCTTGAATCTTCATCTTCTATTTGAATTGAATCAAAATAATCATCAACAAAATCTTCAACCTCTTCCATATAGTAGAAATCTTCTTCAATTGTTGCTTTAATATGCTTTGATGAAGTAGTACTTGCCGATGTCAATAAAGCACCGGCAAATAGCAGCGCTAATAATGTGGGAATAATTCTTTTTTCTAGACCTTTCATTGTTATTGTATTTTGAGTTAACGCCCGACCAAAGGCGTATAAATTTGACCTTAAATTGTTTTTAACCTTGACAATCATTCACCAATGAGCGTGCCAAAATACCTAAGGCACAGCTTATCAGTGACTTATAGCTAAAAACAGAACTTTTTTTGAGTACGATATGTACGGATTCGTGCATGCTTGTGCACATTCGTGCACAAGAAACCTTTAGTAAACTCTCCCGTAGACTTGATTTTTATTGAAGGATATTAGGCTTCTTTTTTGGCAGCTACCTTCTTTGAAGCAGGCTTCTCAGCAACTTTGGCTTTTGGTTTTGCAGAAGCAACATAAGCAGGACTATGTTTTTTTGGACGCCTAACGCCGAAACTTCCTGCTGCAACTTTACCTTTTTTAGTTTTTATATCACCTCTTCCCATAAAGCTATTCGATTGAATTTTACCGAATTAGCAAAATTTGAACCGAAAAGCCAAGTAATATTCAACAAACAGCTAAAAGCAACCGACAAAATTAATCCAATAATAAAATTCCATGATTATCTTTGCAGCCTTTGGAAAATCTGGAATGGACAATTTAAATTTAAGTGATTACACCTACCAATTACCTGATGACAGGATTGCAAAACATCCGCTCAGTGAAAGGGACAACTCTAAACTCCTAGTTTATGACAAGGGCAGCATAGAGCACAAGCAGTTTAAAGACATCACAGGCCTTATCCCTGCTGATTCAACGTTATTTTTCAATAATACGAAAGTAATTCCTGCTAGAATCTACTTAAACAAAGACACAGGTGCACTCATAGAGATTTTCTTACTAAATCCAATTGCACCAAGTAATATCATGAGCATTGTCATGGAAGAAAGGCGATCCGTGATTTGGACTTGTATGATCGGAAACTATAAAAAATGGAAAGGCGATTCACTCAATACCACTTTAGATATAAACGGAATACAAGTTACGCTAAGTGCTACTATCATTGATAGGGACAAAAGAGACATCCAATTTGAATGGGATAATGCAGACATAAGTTTTGCTGAGATTGTTGAAAGTGCTGGTCAAGTACCCCTTCCACCCTATCTCAACAGAGCACCAGAAGCAAATGACAAACCACGTTACCAGACAATTTACTCTCAACATGATGGTGCTGTGGCGGCCCCTACAGCTGGGCTGCATTTTACTAAGATAGTTTTACAAGAACTCAGGTTAAAAAACATTCATCAAGACTTCCTCACTTTACACGTAAGTGCCGGTACATTTCAACCCATCAAAACAGAGAATGTTCTTGAGCATCCTATGCATTCGGAACAAATAGTAGCGACCAAAGAAAACATCCAAAA
>Ga0307985_10000676_pt1 | contig 19892 bp, 22 predicted proteins | sample EllFjometageno80_FD_203155 | JGI IMG/M metagenome (GOLD analysis project Ga0307985, IMG submission 203155) | Marine microbial communities from Ellis Fjord, Antarctic Ocean - #80 | ecosystem: Environmental > Aquatic > Marine > Unclassified | place: Southern Ocean | collected 2014-10-09 | reverse complement strand
ATATTTTCAACCGGAAAATACCAGCACATTGCAGATTAGCACTTTGGACGATGAGGGAAGACTTAGTCCGCGCATTGTGGTCCGGATTGAGAGCGCAGCTAAGCTCTATGTCGCGGCTAATCACTGGCCGCGAGCTTGGTACAGCCAGGCACGGGCTAACCCGTCTGTCGAAGTAGTTTCAGAGATCGAGCAAGGTCGTTATCTGGCAGTGCCCATTGATGGGGCTGAGCATGATTCGGTGAATGCGGATAATTCACTAGGCTGGTTTTTTAGAATTCTGACTGGCTTCCCGCCGCGTTATTTCCTGCGCCTGGATCCAGAGAACTAGGACTTCATCAACCGCCAATTAAGGGTGGATGAAGTGCTAGATTCCTATCGAGCGCGCTCCGCGCAGAATGTTTCTTAACGCGTAGTTGCCAGCATGGCAGGCGTATTCGAATAGCTGTTCGTCTACTTGTGTCATGGGCATGAGGATTACAATTCGATCTTGGAAGGTATCGGGATCGATGAGGGTCACCTCGTAATCTAGTGAGCCCTCTGCCGTTGGCGTGAAGCGCTCAATAAGTAATCGGTTCTTCGCACTACCATAGGCAACTTGCCTCATTCCAATGCTGGCGATGGAATCGGTGAAATTTCGGGACTCAACGACGAGCGTGCTGCCTTCAAAATAACCTCTCGAGTCGCCAGACCAGAGTGTTATGGCAGAATCGACATGCTCCGTTTTCTCAAGCGGCACAATACGCGCATCGAAACCCATCTCGGTTAGGATGACGACATGGTCGCGGTTTTGAAAGATCTGCAAATTATTATTGTAGGGGCCACTGAACATGGGTGGCCCGGAGTTAAAGACTATGCAGCGTTCAGATAGGCCTCGGTCTTCGGGGCCGTCGCTACTGATGCCCCCGTGGGTAAAGCGCACGGGGCGATCTCCAGGTATCACAGTGACGCCGTTTGCATCGCTTCGTTGAATTAGGGTTCCAGGAACAACATCTGGAAACCTGCCGTTTCTCGGATAGATCACCAGCGAAGTTCTACCATTCTCTCCAAGAGAGTCGCTCTCGAACCAGAAATTATTTACCGCCTCTACTGAGCGAGCATTTTCTGTGTTCATGATACGCTCCGACGTGGCAGCCTCTCTGGCTGCTGTGGCTGCGACTCTTGCGGCGCGCGATTCCAATGTGTTGTCCAGCTCTTCGTCGGTCAGAAATTCTTGATCGCCAAAGCGCTCAGGCCGCTCCAAGGGTGTCTTGTTGGAGAAATTCCAGACGCCGCGAAAATCAGGCTGGCCATACTCGGTAAGTTGCGGGCTGAAATCCTGTTCGTTCGCGGAAAAAGAAGCAGCACAAAAGCCGCAAAATATCAATTGAATGGGAAGTTTTACTAGTAGTTTCATGTACTTATTCTTGTGTCAGGGAAACAACAGCCCATCATAGTATAAATTCAACTCAGTCGGTAGTTCTGCCCGGCTGCATCCATTTTCCTCCGTGGTGTCATCTATCAATAGCTGTAACTGTAACTTTTCGACGGCATTTGAGTTTTTACAGGAATAGATAAGAACATAACGACCATTATTGGGAATTGAGCAAGGTCTATCGAACGGCCTGCATGGAAACGGTGGCTCTAGATAACATCAATATCCCTATCCGTAAGGGGGAGTTTGCTGCAGTAATGGCTAAGCTCGATCTGCCCCAACGTTTTCACTGTGTAAATCCTTATGCTCACTTGCCCTATCCGGCGCTGATCTATTAAGATGCGCCGGTGTCTCCAGTTCTCATCGACAATGCTCCAAGAGGTCTATCATCAATATAAGTATTCTCAGCAATCTTATCGCAGCGGCCTTAGTTATAGCCGGTTTCTTGGTGGAATGGCCGTATCAGGACTATGTACTTAACACAGGCCTTTTCGCGCTCTCAGGAGGTATTACCAATTGGCTGGCGGTGCATATGCTGTTCGAACGTGTGCCGGGAATCTATGGCTCAGGAGTAATTCCTTTGCGATTCGAGGAATTCAAACTCGGTATAAGAGAGTTGATTATGGAGCAGTTCTTCCACAAAGCCGACCTTGAGGAATTTTTCCACGGTGCCGGCGACATATCAAAGAAGATGACGGGTCAACTGAAGCAGTCGATCGATGCGCTGGATCTCGATGCCGCCTTCGAATCGTTGCTGGATGTGATAATGGCCTCTTCGTTTGGTAGTATGGTCGGTATGCTGGGTGGTAGAGAGGCACTTGACGCGCTCAAAGCCCCATTCGTGGAGAAAATGCGCGATTTTTTTGGCGAGCAATTGACTGATGGGAGCTTTCAGGAGCAGATCCAAACCGCGTTAAGTTCTGCAATGAATGACGAGGCAATACGCGGCAAGCTGGAGCTTATGATCGATGATCGGCTGAATCAAATGACGCCAACAATGGTCAAAGAAATAATTCAGCAGATGATTCGCAAGCACTTGGGTTGGTTGGTCGTTTGGGGCTGCGTTTTTGGTGGCTTGATCGGTCTAACAGTGACGGTATTTAGTGCCATTTAACCCATTTAACCCATTTAACCCATTAGTGCTTGGTAGACCTCTTCCTTTTTGTTGAACTTCCATTCAATATTTTTCCATCAGGCGATCTGCCCACAAACTTCCGTGAAAATGCGCAGCAATAAACGCTGATAGAGCGTGTGCGGATCACGTTATCGCCCTCGATTGGTCCATTTACTTTCGAGCGGCATAAAATCAATTAATTAGCGGGTAAAAGCGGGAAACTATCATGAACATTGGGTGTAAAAGAAGAATCACTGTACTACAATGGCGCTCTTCAAAATCATGCCAATGATCATGCATAAAACGCAGTTTTATTTCTTACACAAGCAACTTTTTTAACCCCTTAACTTAAAGTACGGATCGAGTAGAAGAATATGGCACGACCAGTCGAATTTGATGAAAACAAAGTTTTAACCAATGCGATGGAACAGTTCTGGCGCGAAGGATACGAGGCAAGCTCCGTTCAAAAATTGCTAGATTGCACGGGTATCAACAGAGGAACTCTCTATAACTCTTTCGGAGACAAGGACACTTTTTTTAAATCTTGTGTTGACCAGTATAATACGGTGGTGGATAAACAGATTACTGACTCTTTGAAGAACCCTAAACTTGGTTCCTGGGACGCAATTGAAGCGTATTTCGAAGAGACTACTCTGAATGTGAAAAACAAACACCGCAGTATGGGCTGTTTGTTGGTAAATTCGGTCTGCGAGAGCATCAACTACGACAAGGAAATGCGTAAAGTTGTCCGAGGCTCTCTCGCCGTTATTCGCAAGGCCCTATTAGCTCGTCTGAAGCAAGCCTATAAGAGTGGTAAGGTAAAGAAGGGCGTCAGCGCAGAATTTGCCGCGGAAGTTTTGATGAATAGTCTTTACGGCATCAGAGTAAGCAGCCGAGACGGCAAGACTCCAAAGCAGTTGAAAGAGCTTATTAAGTTCAATGTGTCTTCGCTGAAGAAGTAATATAAAAAAATGTGGGCGCGCTATTTTAAATTAAAGGTATACGTATCATATAGTTACGTTTAAATATCCGTGTATTTAAGATCGCATTGATAAAAAAGGGAGGCTACAGCCTCCCTTTTTTATTGCCTGTTATAAAGACGAACTAGAAGCCTTAAAATGCGGCTTTTAATTCAGTCGAAAGGGTTGCTATACTCCAAGCCTCGATTTTCTCATTTGTGGGATCAGTCCAGATTTGATGCACCGCTGCGCGCCTTGCAGCTTAAGTAGTTAGGACATAGGTAGTTAGGATAAAACAATGAAAAAAATAGCCGGCAGGAAGAAGAGCGACGATACTAAAATTGACCTTACCCCGATGTTGGACGTGGTCTTTATTTTATTGATTTTCTTCGTAGTAACAGCGACATTTCTCTCAGAGACTTCGGTGAGTGCCGCAAGTAGCGACAACAATAATACCGACCAACCACCACCGGACGATGAGAAGAAGAACATTCTTTTCGAAATTGGTGCTAATAACGAGATTATCCTTAACGGTAATCCGCGTCCTATTCTACCAAACTTCATTCGCTCCAATATCGACCAACTCAAAGCTGAAAACCCCGCTGCCTCGGTAATTATTCAGCCCAATAATGCATCTGATGTTTCTTCCTTGGTAATGATCATGGATGCGGCTCGTCAAGCAGGCATGTCGAACATCTCTATTGTCGAGCCTCAATAACGACTTGATGGCAGATTATTGCAGTTATTAACCGCAATCAGTCAGGTGATAATTAAAGCAAACGCACTATCGATTACGATGGTGCGTTTTTCGTTTAGGGTCGCTGTCGCTGATAATTCCTAACCAAGTTGTTATGCATCATGCAAAAGCGCTGGATAGAATCCAAAGCTATTGCCCATGCAAGCGAAGGCGCCAACTTCGTCTTGTGCTCCTAGATACTTCGGCGCCGAGGCTCTTAGTCGACGCTATCCTACATCGGCTCATCGCTCACAAGTCCGTAGACCACAGACATGTCGATGCGGCCGTTGCGATAAGCCCTAGCCGAGATGGTGAGGTTATGCAGCAAAAAATCTATGGCGCTGAGGTATTGATGCAGCCGGATGCGATGCTCGGTTTGATCCGGCGGTGGTAATCGTGGCGTCTAAGAATGTGCCTGCACCAAGACCAGGTGCAGTCGCCTATTCGGTCGTGAAGGCAGGCCTGACACAGATGGCGCGAGTCGCGGCAGTGGAATTAAACGAGTCAGGTATACACGCCAACGTGCTGCGCCTGAGTGTTGTGTTTGATACGGCGATATGGACTGACGACGTGTTGTCTGGCAAAGTTAAAAACTGTGGTCTGCGCGTTGAGGAGTATAAGACTTAGAATGTGCTACGCGCTGAAGTAATATCAATCGATGTTGCAAAGGCCGTCGCTATATTTGAAGGAGAATCACTCGCCAAGACTACCGGGGCACAGTTACCAGTCGCCGGTTTCAATGAGTGGGTTATCTAATTTCAGTACCATCTAATTTTACTATTAAGGCGATACGACTTTGAACGTGAATGGCCAACATTTCCAAAGCATCTGGTTTGATGAATCTGACAACAGCGTCAATGTTATCGATCAAACTTGCCTGCCTCATCGTTTCGAGATCGTTACACTTAATACCCTAGCCGATGCTTGCTACGCGATAGAAGCTATGCAGGTTCGCGGTGCGCCTCTGATCGGAATAACTGCCGTTTATGGTGTGTATCTGGCGCTGCTTGAAAATCCTAATCAGCTAGCGGTAGCAGTGGATAGATTAGCTGCCACGCGGCCTACCGCTGTAAATCTGCAGTGGGCTCTCGATAGAATGAATGCAGCGCTGCGCAATACCTTAGTTGATAAGCGAGTCGGTGTTGCTTTGCAACAAGCCCGGTCGATGGAGGCCGAGGACAGTGCGATCTGTGCCGAAATTGGGACGCAGGGTGCGAAGCTACTACAAGAAATATGGAATGCTAAGCTAGATCAGAGTAAGCCGTTAAATATTCTCACTCACTGCAACGCCGGCGCTTTAGCGGCTGTTGATTGGGGGACGGCACTTTCTGTCATCTACAAGACGGCACAGGCAGGAGTGCCACTTCATGTTTGGGTGGATGAGACCCGGCCTCGCAATCAGGGAGCGTCGCTTACCTGTTGGGAGCTCGGCCAGCAACAGATAGCGCATACGCTGATCGTAGATAATGCCGGCGGCCATCTTATGCAGCAGGGCTTAGTGGACTGCTGTGTCGTTGGCAGCGATAGAACCACAATTACCGGTGACGTTTGCAACAAGATTGGTACCTATCTGAAAGCGTTGGCTGCATTCGACAATGATGTGCCATTTTTTGTTGCTTTACCGGTGTCAAGTATCGATTTTACGCTGACAGATGGCATCAAAGAGATTCCGATAGAAGAGCGCGACGTGGAAGAAGTTAGTCACCTCAAAGGCATCGATGCAAATGGGCTAGTAAGCAAGGTTAGACTCTGCCCTGAGGGCGTAGCGGTGAGCAACTTTGGATTTGATGTAACGCCCGCGCGGTTAGTCACAAAAATTATTACTGAGAAGGGCGTGTTCGATGCCGAGCAGTCACAGCTGCAGCGGCTGCGTCGTTAGTTTTGTTGAAATTTATTCTTTGACACTAGATCTGCCAGGGCTAGCCGGGAGGCCAGCCAAGCGCGCGACCACCAAGAATATGTAGGTGCAGGTGAAAAACAGTCTGACCGCCGTTGCGGCCAGTATTAATCACGTAGCGAAACCCATCTTCACTGAGGCCTTGATCGGCGGCGATCTGATTGGCTTTTAGTAGCAATTTACCCATCAGTGCCTCATCGCCTTCATCGGCACAACTTACGTAGGTCAGATGTTTCTTGGGAATTATTAGGATATGCGTAGGTGCCGCGGGATTGATGTCATGGAAGGCATACAGGTCATCGTCGGAATAAACCTTGTTAGAGGGTATTTCCCCTGCGATAATTTTGCAAAATAGACAGTCATTCGACATGCAGTGCTCCGATCATTCAGCTGTGATTAATGCGTCCGAGCTACACTATAACATGAGATATCAGGGGAGAAATTTTGGGTACTTGGCGTAAGAGATCATGGGGACCACTGTTCTTGCTATTGTGCGGCGCGCCTATCTTGTCGCAGGCACAAGAGCCGGTGGCTCGTTATGGCTACAATATATTGAATACCTATCCGCACAATATCAATTCCTTTACGCAAGGTCTGGTCTATCACGAGGGCTTTCTGTTCGAGGGTACAGGCAAGAACGGTCAGTCAAGCTTAAGTAAGATAAATCTCGAAGATGGGAAAGTTCTGCAGAGCAAGAACATGTCGCAGCGCTACTTCGGAGAAGGGATCGAAATAGTAGACGACAAAATCTATCAGCTAACCTGGCAATCTCATCTCGTCTTCGTGCATGACAAGACGACATTCGAATCGATTGAATCCCATTATAATGCGACTCAAGGCTGGGGGCTTGCCTACGATGGTAGCCATCTGATCCTGAGTGACGGAACCGCGATGCTACAATTCATGGACCCACAGACATTCGCGCCGGTGCGAAAGGTTGAAGTCCAGCTTGAAGGCAACGCCATAAACCAATTGAATGAGCTGGAATATATTAACGGTGAGGTTTGGGCGAATGTTTGGCAGACAGATTTTATTCTGCGCATCGATCCTGACAGTGGCAAGGTGAATTCCATCGTAGATTTGACCGGCTTGTCCGCGCAGACTCAATTGGGAAGCGCGGAGGCGGTGCTCAATGGCATCGCCTGGGACGCAGAGGCCGAACGCCTATTTGTAACAGGCAAACATTGGGCAAATTTATTTGAGATCGAATTGCTTGGTTTGTAATCCAGAGTCAGAGGCTCACAACATGTGGTTACAGAAGTCGATCAAACTTCGAGCAAAGCCGCGCGGCTTTCATCTTGTCAGTGATGAAATACTTGAGGCCCTTCCTGAACTTTCAACTATCAATATTGGCTTATTGCATCTGTTTCTGCAGCACACCTCGGCCTCTTTAAGTATCAATGAAAATACCGACAGCTCGGTGCGGCGCGATATGGAATCACATTTCAATCAACTTGCGCCTGAAAATGCACCTTACTTTGAACACACCTTTGAGGGTTCCGATGACATGCCCGCGCATGTCAAGTCAGGCCTGCTCGGTTGTGAGATAAGTCTACCTGTCGGGCAGGGACGACTGCAGCTTGGAACATGGCAGGGTGTTTACCTGGGCGAGCATCGTAATAGCGCGCGTATGCGAACTTTGATCGCGACGCTGCAAGGAGAATAGTAGATGTATCGTGCTCGCACACTTCTTAAATCGAACGGCGTGAAGGCGGCACTCTTCGCACTGCTCGCAATCGTGCTGGTGTCTTGTGAGACGGTTGGTTATTACTCGCAGGCAGCGCGGGGGCAGCTAACAATTGTATTCGCGCGTGAAGATATTCAACACCTGATAGAGCGGCCAGATCTGTCACAAGAGTTGGCAGGAAAGTTTGCTAAGGTCATGGATATTCGCGAATTCGCCGAGAGTGAGTTGAGCCTGCCAGTTGGGGGAAACTACTCAAGCTATGTTGATGTGGAGCGAGAACACGTGGTATGGAATGTGTTTGCGGCAGCTGAATTTTCCGTCGACCCAGTGAATTGGTGCTATCCGATAGCAGGCTGCGTAGCCTATCGCGGCTATTTCTCACAGCAGTCCGCCCTGAGCTACGCCGCAAAGCTGGAAGAAGATGGCTTCGATGTCTACACAGGTGGGGTCGACGCCTATTCGACGCTAGGTTGGTTCGAAGACTCGCTACTTAGTACGGTGCTCAATCGTGCCGACTATCAGCTCGCTGGTTTGATATTTCATGAACTCGCTCACCAACTCGTTTATTTGCCTGGCGATACAACCTTTAATGAGAGCTTCGCTACGGCGGTAGAAAGGGAGGGCGTGCGGCGCTGGCTTGCTAAGAGCAATAAGGACTTTAACATCGATGCGGCCTTGCTAGACTATGATCGACAGCAGCAGTTTGTTGACTTGGTGGGAGGCTATAGAGATCGTTTTGAATCGCTTTATCAGCTAGAGATTAATGAGTCTTCGATGCGCAGCCAGAAACTGGAACTACAGCAGACGCTGCGCGAAGAATATGCGGTGTTGAAGCAGCAGTGGCAAGGTTATGAGGGGTACGATGGCTGGTTCTCGCGATCGTTAAACAACGCGCAGCTTTCAACGGTCGCTTCTTACAACGATTTACTGCCATTCTTCGCGGCAGTTTTTGAACAATCGAATCAGGATTTTTCCACTTTCTATGCAGAAGTTAGTCGTCTAGCAGATCTGCCAGAGCAGGAGCGGGATGAGCTAGTCGCGGCTGTCGAATAAGAGACTCGCTCGCAGCTGAAAGCGCTATAAGCGACTACGCGTCGATTCCACAAGGTCAGAATAGAAACCCGAATCAGGATTCTTAGCGGCGGCAGATTCATAGGCCTGGAGTGCGTCCTGGATTCGATTCTCCTGTTCTAGTATTCGCCCAAGGCTTCGGTCGAAGAAGGCATTATCAGGCATGACTTCAATTGCCTTTTGGTAGACAGCGATGGCTTTGTCGGCCTCATCTGCATTGTTATAGGTGTTCGCCATAATGTGAACTTGTGAATCGTTGTCGGAATCCAGTTCAATAGCGTGTAAGTCATAGGCAATCGATGCAGCATAGTTACCATCGGCGCGCTCGAGCTCGCCTAATGTCGTTACCGCGGCAATCAGTGAAGCGGTAGTGGTTGTTTGCAGGCGTATGAAGCGAGCAAGCAAGGGTTTTGCTTCATCAAAGCGTTCCAGGTAGTAGTAGGTATTGGCCAGATTGCGAAGGGCATCTGCAAGACTCGGGTCAGCGCTGATCGCCTTTTTGTATTCGTCGATCGCCTCTTCAAAGCGTTCTAAGTTGCTATAGGTATTGCCGCGGCGCAGGTACTTTTGTCCAAGTTCGGCATCTATGGTGGGGCCGGTGCGTTCTATATCGAGGTTACCGTAGCGCTGCAGTACCGATGCGGCACCATCAATCTGGGCAACGCTAGCTGTACTCATCGCGAGGATGGCCAGCGTGATGCTTGTACGATAAACGGCGTAAAATAACTTCATTGTTTAACCCTGTTAGGCATATCAATTCTGCTCAGGACTATAACCCAGCTGACATTCATCTTCCACCAAGCGCATTTTCAAAGCGGTTGGATAAAAGCTGAATCGATGCCTTAGAATAGTTGTAAATGATACGAGGTAAGGTAAATACCATGATTAGGCCAAAGCTAATAGATCACATCGTGTTGCGAACCGATCGCTATCGAGAGCTTATCGATTTTTATTGCGATGTGTTGGGTTGTACGCTGGAACGAGAGACTTCGGATGAGGTGGGATTAACACAACTAAGGGCCGGCGATTCATTGATCGATATCGTGAATGTCGATGGTGAGTTGGGAAAGGTGGGCGGGCCTTCTCCTAGCGAGGAGGGAAACAATGTCGATCATTTCTGCCTGCAGATTGAGCCAGTTGGAGAAGAAGCATTAAAAGCTTACTTGCGAGAAAACGGGATAGCGGTAGAGGAGTATCAAGATCGGTATGGTGCTCAGGGGTTAGGACGTTCCATTTATCTGAAGGACATCGCAGGTAACACTGTTGAGCTACGCAACGTGATGTAGCCAATAGGCCTTTCTGTTTTTCCTTATTTCAGTATCAGTGCGGGTAACTGGCCGCCTGTTTTAGCGACTCGCCCAATTGCCTTAGCCTGTGCGTATCCAGATTCACGAAGTTGCTTGATACAATCTTCGGCTTGCGATTCTGCCACGCTTGCTAACAAACCTCCTGCGGTCTGCGGATCAAATAATAGATCGAAACGTGGATCGCCTTGAAACGCTTCGCTATTGAAGATGTCGCGACTGACGAGTGAATTGTCGGCGTGCAGTGAGCTTAGAATTCCTTGCTGTAGTGTCTCCAATGCGCCATCAAGGACAGGTAAATCGCTCAGGCTTAGTTCTAACTCCACGTTGTTTGGAGTAAGCATCTCGAATAGATGACCGGCGAGTCCGAAGCCGGTTATATCGGTACAGGCCGAAGCCTTGTATTGGATAAAACACTGTGCCGCTTTCCTATTCGATATCAGCATTTGAGTCAGAGCACTTTCCATCCAACGATGCTTCGCCTTGAAGCGCATGTCTGCTGCTAAAAGAGTGCCGGTCCCAAGAGGTTTGCACAGGATGATGATGTCACCAGTTTGCATCCCGTCCTTGCTAAGCAGTGCATCGCGTTCGGCGAAGCCGTTTACACACAGACCAAATTGCAGGTCTTTAGATTCGGCGGAATGACCACCTACTAACGCGCAGTCATTTTCCTGAAGCGCTTCGCTGCAGCCATGCATGATCTCGCGAAGCTGTCCCTTGCTGATTTTCTTGCTAGCAGTCGGCACACCCACAACGGCGAGAGCCGAATGAGGCATACACCCCATCGCATAGATGTCGCTCATGCAGTGGTTACTCGCGATCTTAGCGAACAGCCAAGGATCACTAATGAAGGCGCTTAGTTGGTCTACGCTTTGCAGTAAGACGCGGCCATCATCCAATTGAATCAACGCCGCATCTTCGGTTGCTGATCCAGAGGAGAGAACGTCTGGGTTTTCATGGCGGGGTAATTCTTGTAGCACTTCTTGTAGCGCGTCGCCGGCAATCTTGGCGCCACAGCCGGCACAACGCATTGCGTGCTTTCGAAGTTGCTGTTCCGTAGCATCGTCGACTAGACCTTTGGCGATTTCGAAGTTGTCGGGCATTACTGGGAGTTGGCTGTATTTTCGAATGAACCCATTATCGATAGAGTTTTTTAGTGACCAGACCGAACGTCCTTGGAAGAACAGGTTGTTGCGCGATGCGATGGCTCTCTTGTTGCCGAGATTGATCAGCGCCAAGGCATGCTTTTGGGGAGAATAGGGTTTTAATTTTGTAGCGGTGGCGAAGCGTTGCAGATTTTCTGCCAACGGCTTGCCCTGGCGTACCGCGTACACGCCAGACTTTGGTCTGGGCTTGTCTTTGATGGTGGCGGCATCGCCTGCAGCGAAGACGAAATCATGGCTGGTTGATTGCAGGAAGTTGTTCACTTCGATGAACCCATCGTCACCTATTGCGAGCCCGCATTCTTCTGGCCAGGGAGCGATGCTAGCTCCTGTTGCATAGACCATCGAATCGGCTTCTCTCATTCGCTCGTCGCTGCAATAAATTTTTCCGGCGCCAAATTTGACGACTTCGTGTTCCAATAACACTTCGATCCCGCGGGTGGTTAGCTCGGCCTTAACGAAATGGCGAACCTTGCTGTTATGAAATCTCAGTACTTCTTTATCGGCTGTAACGATGCTGATTTCCAGGGGCGAATTTCCGTAATTTTTTATCAATAGTTCGCGGTGGATGCGTTGTTGTACAGCAAAGGCAAGTTCAATACTCGCAGGACCCCCGCCTACTATTAGGAAGCGGTAGGGCTTCTTTTTTCTGCCAATGACATCTAGCATATCGGCATAAATTTTCTGCCAATTTACGAGGAACTGATCAATGGGCTTTATGCCTATAGCAAACTTCGCGGCTCCTGGGATCTTGATGGCATTCGGCTTCGATCCGATATTCAGTGATAAGAGATCGAACTCAATTGATGGTCTGCCTTGGCAGTGGATGATCTTCTGCTCGAAATCGATGCGAGTGATTTCACTTTGAATTAGCCGCGCCCCAGCAAATTGCGCTAAGGGTCGCAGGTCGATATGGATTTCATCACGCCCATAGATGCCACTGATGTAGCCGGGCAGGGAGCCGGAATACGGTGTTTCTATGTCGCGGCTGATCAGCGTCAGGCCAAGCCCAGGAACCGGGTTCATGCCAAACTGCTTCAATACGGCCAGATGGCTGTGGCCGCCGCCAATCAAAACCAATTGCTTCACGATGGGGCTGTTAGTGTTTGATTTCATGCCTTACTATGTATTGTCTTGATCAAATGGAAAGCCTGTGAATCTTCAATGAGATGAATGGGCGGTGATATTGTATGGCAGGCTCGTCATTAGTCTGCTGGAAAAGCCAATTCTAACTGTTACAGCACGGCGCTCAAAGCGGTATTGCGCATACTGTGGCCCTAGTATGATCAAAGTATGAGCACAGTATGAGCGTGAAAATGGAAATTTCTTCAACTTTGATAGTCACTTGTCAGTATTTTGCAGTAAGCTAGGCAGCCTTTGAAGTTGATCTGCGTAGATGATCACGTAAAGAATCAACCTATTGAGTCATCCAAATTGCGTTTGGGTTAAGACGTTTTGGTTAAAACATAACAGGAGTGTAAGAATGATCTCGAAATCACTACAGGCTAGGTTCGCTGCTCTGTTGGCTGCAATTATCTTTACCGGTGCTGCACAGGCCCACTGGTCGCTGGACAACGATGCTTCCAGCCTCAGCTTCGTCACTGTCAAGGCAGAACACGTAGCCGAGGTGCATACCTTCGACAGTCTCTCGGGCACAATTGGTGATGACGGTAGTGTCGAAATCACTATTGAGTTGGCTAGTGTGAACACCATGATCCAAATTCGAAACGAGCGCATGCAAGAAATGCTGTTCGAGACGAACCTTTTTCCAGATGCCACTATCAGTGGCTCGATCAACTTAGATGCATTAACGGGTATGGATGCTGGTACTTCTGTCGCTAGGCAGATCGACTTTGAATTGTCCCTGCATGGTCAGAACGTTGCCTTGGCGGCGGATGTTCAGATTACACGAACGGGTGAGGGCGTTATCGTATCGACGCTGAAGCCAATCGTCGTAATGGCCGATTCATTCTCTCTAGCGGCCGGTGTCGAGAAACTGCGTGAAGTGGCCGGACTGCCTGGCATTAGCCGCGCGGTTCCTGTGAGCTTTACGGTAGTGTTCGAACAAGGGCACTAGTGCTTGTTAGGGCATTTTAAAAAAGCCTGCCAGCACTGCTGACGGGCTTTTTTTATACCTGCTGCTCTAGAAGCGATACTTCAGAAGCAGGCGAATGTGGCGTGGATTCGAGGGATGAAAATGAATATCCTCTACTCCAGTTGTCTCGCCAGCAAGCTGTGACTCGAAGTAGTAGGCGATGTCGTCGTCCTCTGCGTCCAGCAAGTTTAGAACGTCGATCCCGATCTCCCAGTTGTTGAACTCGTAAGACACGCCAGCGTGAACAAGCGTTGAACCGTCCTTCTGCACGGACTCGTCTTCGGTTAGTGCAGCATCACTGAAGTGGCGGACACGTAGGCTAGCAGTCAGCCCATTGTTGCCAACATGAGTCAGACCTGCGGCAATCACTTCCTCGTGTGCGTCGGTAATGCTGTCGGCATTCGAGGGTAATCCACGGAAGTGGCCGCTGGTTTTCGCCGCACTGAAATCGAATACCCAATTCTCGTTAATCTCCCAGAAGGAGTTGATTTCGACCCCGCCGCGGCTGGTCGGATCGCTAGGTTCGGTAGTTCCAGCATCGCCAACGAACACCAGTTCTGAGTCTGTGCGTAATTCGAAGGCGGCGATAGCGATATTGAATCCATTTAGCGTGTCGTAACGAAAGCCAATCTCGCTACCCTTGCCTTCGACTAAAACGTCTTGTGCCTCGGTAGGGTTCCCGGTGACTGGATCTATGGTATTGACCGCAGCGCGGACGTCATTGGAATGGAAGCCGTGGCCATAGTTTAGATAAAGCTCAACGTTTTCGTTGACGCGGTAAGCGAGTCCGATATTCGGCTGCCAGAGCGAGTCTTGATCGCTGCCGGAATTACCTGGGCGTAGTGCATCGACTTCGAAATCATAGTAATCCACTCGCACGCCGAGTGTGGCACGCAGCTTGTCGGTCAACGAGATCTGCGATTCGGCGAACAGCCCGGCACTGAATTCTTCTGCCTCGTCTTCGCGAATGCTGCTAAGGCGCCGTCTGCCTATCGTATTGAACAGGTTTAGCTCGTTTACATCATCATAGCGAATGTCGATGCCGACAGTCTGCGCGGCAGGCAGGCCGAATATCTCCGACTCGCTGCGCTTGCGTAGTGAGCCACCGAAGAGGCGTCGTTCGTCTTCCTGCTCAAATTCATCCCCGTCTGCTGGATTGTTAAGAAAATAAGTCGGATTGTTAATCAGGCTCATATAATAGGAACTTGCATACAGATTAAGATCCCAGTCATTGATCTGGAAATTGCCGGTTAGTGAGTATCTGTGCGACTCGCCCCCCAAATCGGGGTCAATGAACCCAAAACGCGAGATTAGGCCGCTGTCTACGGCGCGTTGTGGCACTTGATTCGTTGAGATCCACTGTGAGTCATAGGCTGAGAAGGTGATGCGGCTTGGTATGTTAGCTATGGCTCCGGTGTACTTGAGCAGGCCGTTGTATTTACGTACATCTTGGTCCAAGTCGAAATGGCCGTTGGACTGATGATGCTCAAAGGCGGCGAGCACGCTGCCGTTCGCCAATTGAAAGGAATTTGCGGTCACTAAGCGAATTTCATCTTCGGAGCCGAAGGTAATCTCTGTGAAGTTCTCAGCAAGCGCATCGTAGGTCTTCATAGAGTTGGAGCCAGCTAAGGAAAAGTCTCCGGTGTCCGCAAAATAGGGACCCTTCTGAAAATCCACTCTTTCGATGATCTCTGGAATGATGAAATTCAGGTCCATGTAGCCTTGGGCGTGGGCATGGGTTCGAAAATTAACCGGCATGCCATCGAAGTAGGTAGAGAAGTCGGAACCATGATCGAGGTTGATGCCGCGCAGAAAATACTGATTCGCCTTACCCGGGCCACTGTGCTGAGTGGCAATCATGCCGGGCACGACCTCGACCAGTTCCGCGACTCGCGACAACGGACGAGTCGAGAAATCACTGTAGCCGACCACGCCTTTAGAGGCAGAATTGGTATTGCCTAGGAGTTGCAGAGAACGACCCCAAACGATGACTTCCTCGACTTCCTCGACCTCTTGTGATTGCGCCAATTGGCTGCCTAGGCAGCAAGCTAGGGCTGTATAGATGATGGGGAGTTGAATGCGCTTTTGCACGGCTTGCTCGTTCCCTTCTACTTGCTTATTGCTTAAAACGGATACGTCCTAAGCACTAAGCCGATTACTAGATAGGAGTCGGACGATACGGTAAAAAATCGCTTAGAATAAGTGAAGTAACGTTATTTAACGTTAAGGAAGACGCAAATCAGCTTAGCTGGGCTGTGTGCTGGCTAATCGAGTCTCTGCCGAAGGCCGCGGATGGTCTGGTATGAGCTGCGACAGGACTAAGGAGGCGCAGGCAATCGCTGCGCCTATCAGGAATACTGCACTGTGATTGATCATCCATACAAACCCCAGCAGCGCTGGCAGTACGACTGCCGCTATATGGTTGATGGTAAAGCTGATGCTGGAGGTGGCGGCAATATCTGCTGGGTCGGCGATCTTCTGGAAATAGGTCTTGATTGCTATCGCCATGGCAAAGAACATATGGTCCAGCAGATACAGCGCGATCGCAAATTCGATCGTGTCCACAAAGGCGTAGCTGATGAAGATGACTATCAGCCCAATGTATTCGAGCGTTAGTGCGCGCCTCTCGCCAATGTAACTGATCAAACGGCCAATCTTGGGTGCTAGATAAAAGGTGAGTGCCGCGTTTACGAGCGTCAGCATCACTACGTCCTCGACCGGGAAATCGAATTTCTCCACGAGTAGAAATCCAGCGAACACGACGAATATCTGACGCCTAGCGCCAGCAAAGAAGGTCAGCAGGTAATACAGCCAGTACTTTTTACGTAGAAACAGGGTTTTCTTTTGCACAACGCTATCTTCGAAATGCGGGACGGCGAGCCAGCAGAAAATGCCGATAGCCGCGGCTGTAGATCCAGCGAGCATATAAATGAGATTGTAGTTGGCTGCAAAGAACATCAGATAGATGTAGAGCGTGCCCAGAATCATAAAATTACACAGGGCCCGGACGCTCAGTAATTTTCCTAGCACTTTCGGCGCTTCGTCCTTACTCAGCCACTGCAGACTTAGGGAATTGTGCAGAGTCTCTAGATAGTGAAAACCTATAGACATGATTACCGTGGCGAAATACAGCCACAGGGCCGTTGGATAGAAGGCGGTAATGGCAGTGCCTATGCCGAGCGTGAGTAGGGCAAGTATGGCGAAGGTCTGTTGCCTGATGAATATCATCACTAAAATAGCGGTAAAGGCGAGGAAACCCGGTACTTCACGGAGACTTTGTAGAATACCGATCTCTTCGCCGGTGAAGGCGGCATGCTCTACGGCAAAATTGTTAAGCATAACCTGCCACGTGGCAAAGGCGATCGTGTTGCCTATCGCCAGCAGATACAGGAGTGTCTTTCGCTCGGAGAGCAGCTTACTGAGCATGGGTGCACTACAAGGTTTGGTGAGTGGGATTACTCGGTCGCTACCAATGATGGCTATAGCCTGCGAGCTCTCACGATTATATCATTAGCGCCCGATGTCATCTCTTACTATTTTTGCCGGCCCCCACGCTTTGCAGCGCCTTCGTAGCGAAGGACTCAATGCCGATCAGTTTAAAGTTATGCTAGGAGCCTCCGGCGGCCCTAAGTGGTTTGTGCTGTTTGGTCTGGATCGCTATATCTTCGGTGAGTTCTTCGCGAATAGGCAGCGGGAATTGATAACGCTTGGTTCCTCCGCAGGTGCCTGGAGAATGTGCTGTCTTGCTACTGCCGACCCCGTGGCAGCTATCGAGCGTCTCGCGAAATGCTACAGCCAGGAGCAGTACTCCGAACAACCAACCACCGACGAGATAACTGACCAGGCGCGAAAAATGCTTGCCCAGACCCTTGGGCCAGATGGCGTTAAAGAAATCCTTGAGAACGAGATTTTCAGGACGCATATAATTGCCGACCGCGCGCGAGGGGTTGGCTCATCACCAGTCAAAGCGCTGCGCATGTTGCAGCTACTCAGCAGTGCCTTACTAAATGTCGCCAGTAGGAAGACGCTCTCCCTTTTCTTTGAGCGGAATATTTTTTCCAACATGGGGCAAGCATCACCCTTCAGGAATTCCAACGACCTGGCGACTGTTCACGTTGCTTTGAATAAAGAAAACCTAATGGATGCGATGATGGCGAGTGGCTCCATTCCCTTCGTGCTAAATGGAGTGCGTGATATTCACAGCGCAAAGCGCGGCCTGTATTGGGATGGTGGCATCACAGACTACCATTTCGACTTTCCCTTTCACGCAGGCGACGATCTTGTCTTGTATCCTCATTTCTCATCAGCTGTCATACCGGGTTGGTTTGATAAACAAGTTCCCTGGCGCCGAGTTAACAGTAAGAATTTCGAAAACGTGGTAATGATTGTTCCCTCTAAAGAATTCGTTGCCGAGTTACCCTATGGCAAGATTCCAGATCGAACAGACTTTGAGACTCTCGATTATTCCAGTCGCGTTGCTTATTGGTCTACCGTTCTCGAGAAGAGTAAGCGTCTAGCCGATGACTTCGCAGCACTCGTTGACAGCGGTACAGGAATTGAAGACGTGCAGCCTTTTACCGGCAAGCGCTAGCGATCAATCTGTACTAATAAGTGACAGGGAATAGGTGCTTTAGGTAGTTGTATCATCACCCTATTGATGAATTCCGCAAGAAGCCGATACAGTGTCTAATCGTGAGTATCGCTGTGCGCAATGCGAGTAGTGTTGCATTGCACGAGAACCTCGGGTTTGTTGAGGCAGGTCAGTTCTCTGAGGTTGGATACAAATTTGGTGAGTTCGTAGATGTGGGATACTGGCAATTAAAGTGATGAAATTACTTACTATTCAATTCAGAAAATTCAGAGTGCTTATGTTGGTAGGTCTGTGTCTGCTGCTATTTTCCTGCGTGGGTGCCGTAGTCGGTGCTGTTGTGGATACGACGATCGAGGCAGCAAAGGTGCCCTTTAAGGTTGTCGGGGCTGCCGTAGATTTGGCTGTGCCTGATGACGACGATGATTAGTATAAACCGAGTGAAGATCGAAGAGATGATTAGATGAGTGTAAAGCCCGAAGACTACGAGATCGATTCTAGCTATCGCCATTGGGAAGGTGACAAGGCCGAGGATTATATTGGCCCATTTTTCTTTGTAATGGATGGCGAGAATACTCGAACAGCATTTCGAGTGCAGGAGCACCACTGCAATGCGCATGATTCTTTGCACGGTGGCGTGATGATGGCATTGGCGGACTACACACTGTGTCTCTGCGCCAACGGCGGTGAAACTGAAAGTGTCGTCACAGTGAGTTGCAACAGTGAATTCATTGGGCCGGCCTACAAAGGGGACCTGGTTGAGGGTAGGGGAGAGTTGACTCGGCGCGGAGGTTCTATGGTGTTCTCTCGCTGCGAACTCTTTGTCGGTGAGACTGTTGTGTTAACGAGCAGTGCAGTGATTAAGCGGATTAGGAAGAAATAGCACTTACTGGCTATTTTTAATAATAGAGGCACTTAAGTGAGCTGGAGTTTCGGCTATAAACGTAGGTGCTTCAGCAGTCAATTCGTCTAAACTGCCGTAGCCCCAAAGTACACCGGCACAGCGCAGTCCCGTGTTGTGCGCAGAGCTTAGGTCGATGTAGCGATCACCGATCATCAGCGAACTATCTAAGACGATTGTAGTATCTAACAGGTCGCGCAGTTGATCAGACTTGGTGGTCCCAAAAGCGCCACTACCGCTCACGAACGTAAAGTATTTATCGAGCTTAAATTCCTCCAACACCTTGATCGCGTATTTTTCGAACTTGGAGGTGCATACTCCCATTCGAAACCCTTCTCCTTGTAGGGTGTCTAATAGCTCAAAGATACCGTCATAGACGACATTCTCTTTATAGCCTAGTTCTGCGTAGCGTTCTCTGTAGGTGGTTACCAACTCTTTGATGTGAGCCTCATCCGTGCTCCCCGATAGATCGCTCAATGCAACCTCCAGCGGCGGCCCGATATAGGGCTTAATCTCCTGCTCGGATCTCACCTGATGGTCATGACTGCTCAGGGCATAGTTCATGCAACGCACGATGCCGGTAAGTGGGTTCGTTAAAGTTCCGTCTAAATCGAATATCAAGCTATGGTAAGGCATTGCTAGTCCTTCAGGCTGTAGACCTTTTCCGCTGTGGCATAGAACATGGCGTGCTTCTCATCTTCGCTAAAATCGGCGACCATTTTCTTGTAGGCATTGAACAAGACATGATAGTTAATTGATAGTCGATCCACGGGGAAATTACTCTCGAACATGCAGCGCTCGGGGCCGAAACATTCGATGGCATGCATGTAGTACTTTTGTTGCTCCTTGATGAATTCATCGGAGCTTGGCGGCCTACTTTGCAAGTGCCAGTCGAATCCATTGTCGGGCATTGCTAGCCCGCCTAGCTTAGCATAGACATTCGGGCATTTTGAAATCTCGCGGATC
>Ga0307985_10000674_pt1 | contig 19908 bp, 28 predicted proteins | sample EllFjometageno80_FD_203155 | JGI IMG/M metagenome (GOLD analysis project Ga0307985, IMG submission 203155) | Marine microbial communities from Ellis Fjord, Antarctic Ocean - #80 | ecosystem: Environmental > Aquatic > Marine > Unclassified | place: Southern Ocean | collected 2014-10-09 | reverse complement strand
GGAGGTATAGGAGGAGGGGGGAGCAGCAAGGGGCTTAGCAATAATCGCAACGCTTCGAGCTCTCCTCGTACTCACAAACTCATACGAGGTCTAATTCTGTATCAAGTGTAATATCATCAATGTGTGGTATCATCAATGTGTGGTGTCGCCTAGTTAGTCACCATTAGTCGTCGTCAGCGCGGTGACAGCGGCGGTCACGATGTCAACAACGAGTGTCTGCTTCAGCTGCGGGAGCAGGGGGAGGGCCGTGGGGGGCATGAGCATAGTCACGTTGGCGAGAATACGCGCCAGCTGCTCAATGCAAGCGATGTCGCCGACGCGTGCACAGACGTACTCGGCCAGCGCGCTGTCCACGATCTGGAGGGCAGTGGCGCGCCCAGCGGCGTGCAACAGCCGCGAAAGGGCGAGCTGGTGCGCGGGTGCGAGCGACGCAATGTTTGGCGGAGAGAGCAGGTTGATCACGTGCAAGATGAACGAGGTTGAGAGAGGGGATGCCAGGACGGCGCCGACGAAGTGCTTCTCGGTGGACGAGGGTATGGACAGGCCAGCGAGCAGAACGAGGCGCGTGAAGCGGGTCAGGAGGGAGGAGAGGAAGGCGGGAGTGGTGATATCAGTGGGAGGCGAGGAGTACTCGTTGAGGAGGGAGGAGAAGATCTGCAGAGGGTGCGTTGCGGCAGTGGCGGCAGTGGCGGCAGTGGCGGCAGTGGCAGCTGAGACGACGTCGTCGAGGGCGGCGAGAATGGTGCTTTCCAGGGTCACAGGAGGAGCGGCGAGGGCACTCTCGGTAGCAGGAGGATTCACGAGCAGCTCAATGTCGTCTGCCGTGATGAAGTTCTCGTGCAGCAACGCCTGGCAGAGCAGGACGCGGGAGTGAAATCCCACTTCGTCGGGAGAGGAAGGGCGGAGAAGAGAGGCGCGCACCTCAGGCCACTTGTGCTGGAAGTAGCGCGCTGTGTGGATCAAGTGATCGTGCAGGCAGGTGGCGAGCGCAGCAGAGGACGGATCTGTGAGACAGCTTCGGGTACTGTCGAAGTAAGCTTGGTATTCGGATACCTCGCTCAGAACGGCGGCAGAGGAGGAGGAGTCGCTAGGCGAGGACACTGGTTGTTGTCCCACTGGTTGCTGAGAGGAAGGAGGATGGGAAGCGTGATGGAACGCTGGAGGGGCAGGGAGCGGAGGGGGAGGGAGCGTGATGGTCATGAAGTCAGTCAAGGTTGAAGTCCTCATGGCACGCTGAGGTCAGTTGAGTAGTTGAGAGTAGGCGGCTAGGGATTGGTCTGAAGCCGGTAGTGAGATGGGAGTTGGATTGGCCGTTGACTGGGCTGAATGGAGCCGCGCGTTGTAGGCGACTAGGGTCGGATAACCGGTAGGTCAGTGAGGTCTGAGAGAAGCGGATGAGCGGACGGGGCAGCAAGTAGCCGACGGGGTAGCGAGTAGCGGACGGGGTAGCGAGTAGCGGACGGGGTAGCGAGTAGCGGACGGGGTAGCGAGTAGCGGACGGGGTAGCGAGTAGCGGACGGGGTAGCGAGTAGCGGACGTCGCAGCTTATGATGATTGGCGAAATTCGCCATCTCGTTGACAACGCGACGCTCAACAAGCACTGCAAAGCAACGAGTGAGGCATCGACGCGCACGCTGCCAATCCTCGCCAACCACACGTCACTCAACTACCGTCCCCCACTCCCCTAGCTAACCAACTGGAAGGTTACTCCTCACGCTCACCCTCGCCGCTCCCGCAGGACGATGAGTGCTCTGTACGAGCTCGTGGCAAACCAGTAGTGGCAGCCATCACCCATATCCCGTCCCTAGCAGACGGTGAAGCGGCCGACCAGATCTTCTTCCAGGGTCAGAATGGCAACACTGCCATAATGCGGGCCTGTATCCGCTCGACGCCACTGGAACTCGTTCAGCTGATGATCACGAAGGCAAAGCTCGACTTGAGGAAGAGGTGCCTGCTGGCCATCATCAGCAGCGGCACTGGGCTCACGGTCCTTCATTTCGCTGCTGCCTGCCACAGTGACCTGGCGCTGCAGACTACCGGTTACGAAAGCACTCTCCTGCAGATCGCGACCCTCTACAACCGCTCCGCCGCGATCTCCTCCCTCCTCACCGACGCCACCGACGCCCTCGCCGCGCGCGACTACGCCGCCCTCGCCGCCCGCATCCACGGCTCCGCGTTCAGCCTCCGCTGCCTCACCTCGCTCCTCCTCTGTATCAAGCACGGCTATGTCTACGTGCGCAGAAGCAAGCGCCACCGCACAGAGACAGTCACGCTCGACACCCAGCTCGCGTTCTTCATGCTAAACGACAACGTCTGGTCGCACATCATGACGTTTCTCTAAGCACTAGCGAGACTATATATGTTTCATGCAAGAGATTACATCGTCGCTCCCCGCGTCACTGAGGGAGAGTATGAGACAGTAAGAGAAGAGTACTGCCATGGGCAGCGCGCTCGTTGACAAGAAGCGACAAACAAATTTTGTAATTCAAGGAGCTCACGCAACAAGCATCACCACTTAGCACGCACATGGCTCCCTCTACTTTGCTCGTCTCCCTCCTCATCGTCTTCCTCGTGCTCCTGCCCATGGCCAGCAGTGCCCCCCGATTCCCCTTCATCCGAGCCAAAACTTATCCCCATCCTATCTCGGCTGCCCCCCTCTCCTCCCAAGAGTACATCGACGTTCTTTCCCAGCTGCTCGAAGACTCAAACGTCCGCGTGGCGACGCTGTCTCAGAAGATGTCGACCTTCCGGCAGCGTTTCCAGTCAACAAAAGCCTCGGCCTCTAAAATAGCACTGGACAAGATAATGGCACTTCAGAAGATCATCGACAACCTGGAGTCTAGCGCTGCCAACACTGACGAGTTGAAGGCGATATTAGCAAAGCAGAAGAGCCTGGTGGCTGAGATCAGACAAGAGATGCTCGAGGTGTTTGAGGAGGAGATGGAGAAGCTGAAACAAGAATTGACAACCATCACTACCAACAAGGTTAAGCAGGAGAGGGACAGGATGCAGCAACAACTGGACAAGCTAAGGAAGGAGAAGGACACTATCATTCAATGCGAGCGGGAGAAGGTGCTCAAGGTGTTGGCGGCGCTCGAAGAGGGGGAGGTAAAGCGGAGGGAGGCGGAGATTGTGAAGGCGGGCGGCGGGGGGAAGGAGATTGTGGGGAAGTCCGTCACTGGCAAGCGGCGGTACGCAGCTGGAGCTAGAGCAACAAACATGTTCTAACTAGCGAGTACGTTATTGTGCATTGAACCAGCCCGAGGACGTATTTGGTGCTCGCGGCGATGATGATGTACCCGCACCTACAAATCTGTAGCAGCTGCTACATTTATATAGCAACTGCCGCATATATGTGGATGATGCATATATGCGGGTGTTGCCACATATATGCTGGTGTTCCCGCATATATGAGGGTATTGCCACATTTACTTGGATGTTGCCGCATATATGTGGATGTTGCCACATATATGTGGATGTTGCCACATATATGTGGATGTTGCCACATATATGTGGATGTTGCCACATATATGTGGATGTTCTAGAGCAACAAACATGTTCTAACTTTAGCAAGTACGTTATTGTGCATCTCTGTTGCTGTCCAGAGGACGTCTTTGTTGCTGTCCATGACTATCCCGATCTGTCTAACGCCGGAACCCGAGTTGGTCACAAACACCTCGTCGCTTCGTGTCAAGATCTCGCGCGTCAGCATCCGGACGTCTTTGAAGTGGTTCAAGATGACGTCGCGGACGTAGCCATTGAGAACGTCATCGCCCAACCTCGTGTAAAGCGTGCCGTTGGAGATCGCAAATAAATTTGACGTCAGGCCTTCAAGAGGATCGCCTGCGCTGTCGCACATTATTATGTCGGCTAAAGGGAGAGGGGTTTTGATCTCTTTCAAGGAGTCGTACGGCGCGCGGGAGTTGAGCCACGAGCAGTGTTTGGAGAGGGCGCAAGTGCTGGGGGTCGAGCGGGAGGCGAGGGTTGGCGAGAGTATGATGGTGGTAGCTGGGGGAGGTGGCGAGAGCGGCGTTGTGTGAACGTGTGATGTCAGCGTGTCCGGGGTGGGAGACTGCCAGAGGATTGTGACCATTGTGTGGGGATTTGGGTGGGGAGGAAGTTGGTTTAGTGTCAATAGTGTCGCCGCAGTTGTTTGGGAGATGATTTCGACCGGCAGCGGAGGGAGGTTATTGATGCTCCGTTGCAGGGCTGTACTTTGTGCGAGACGAGCGAGGTGGAACGGCAGACCAGACAAGGTTTTGTTGCTCGAGGAGTGGATGCAGGTGTATACAGAGGTCGGTTGGAGAGAGGAGGGGAGGGAGGACATATGGCTCTTGATGAACGCCGGCGGTGACAGCGGCAGACTGGTGGAGACGACCATGAACGACACCAGCAGTCGAAGGTTCATGTTAGTGTGATGCGTTGCACGGTTGATTTAGTCTGGTGTCGGTAGTGAGATGGGATTGGGATTGGCCGTTGAGGGGGGCGGAAGGAGCTGCGCGTTGTAGGCGACTAGGGTCGGATAATGGGTAGGTCGGGGATGTCTGAGAGAAGCGGATGCGCGGACGGGGTAGAGAGTAGCGGCCGTCGCAGTTTTGATGATTGGCGAAAATCACCATCTCGCCGACAACGCGACGCTCAACAAGCAACGCAAAGTACCGAGTGAGGCATTGACGCGAGCGCTGTCAATCCTCGCCAACCGCACGCTAGTTCGCCAACACTCCCCTCTCCCCTAGCTAACCAACAAGAGCTGGTACGGCCACCCCCTTGCCCCCTTTCAGCGACACTGCAAACCTTCAAACGAGCGACAAGCTAACTGCTCCACCCCCACTGTCCACACCGCTCCTCACGCTCACCCTCGCCCTCCCGCAGCATGAAAGACTACGAAACGACAATCGCTGCCACGCTGCCCTCGCATGACGACGCGCCGCCGCTTCTCGTTCTCAGCCAGAACGCAGGTTTGTGACTGCAATTTTGGCCGACGCTCATGTCGAGCTGCTCGAGAACATGGTCGCGCTTGGCAAGCAGGACACCATGAGGAAGAACATCGTGGAAATTAGCGCTGGAGCGGGATTGCTTCCTCTGTGGATAGCTTCCATGGCCAACACCGACGTAGCCGCCGTCAAGCTGCTGGCTCGCGAGACCCCGGGAGCGATGTTCGACGCCCTCCGACTCGCCGTGAAGTTCAAAACGACGCTGTCGTGTCCCTGCTGAGCAAGGTTAGGGTTGCAGAAGAAGAAGAAGAAGAAGAAGAAGAAGAAGAAGAAGAAGAAGAAGACGGCGCAGACGGCGGCGGAGGACGAGGCGGCTCAGCAGGACATCGAGTTGGCGGAGATCAGGGCGGTGCTTGCCGCAGCAGAGCGGAGGACGAGATGAAGCCGGGCGCTCTGGCGCACATTGCTGGGGAAGGGGATGGATTGGGGGACCCCTGCGATGCCCTGGCCGCCATTTATGAGTCCATGTACGGATATGCTCCCAAGCACATGACCGCAGCTTCCGTGCTGCGCGCGTGCGAGAAGGTGCTGGGGTTGCTTGGCTATGCTGACTGGGAGGAGAGGATGGTGGAGTTGCTCAATGAGCTGCGCAAGTAATTAGGACGAGTGTTACGAGAGAAGGATAAAGCCCCATACCTGTGAACAACGTGGCCGAGCCAGTGTAATGTGATCTGCGATGTAAGTTTTGAGGCCGCGCAAACCGGACCACTTCTCGAGCTAGAACTCGCTGAAGTGTAGTGGCCTTGTGTCGGACAAAAGCAGGCACACGCGGAATAGCGCGTGTGAGTGCCGCAGTCGTGTGAGACGTGGTGCGCCCCGTGGCGCCTCACCTTGACCACTCGGTGAGACGACCGCACCGCATCACGCGAACGCTGTCGTCACAAGGAACGAGCACAGCGACCCGATGCCCCGTGGCATCGAGCAAGTGCTAGTACGAACTCATAAGGAACTGAGACTCGGGCGCTAGTCTCGGCTCCACTAATTCTGCGGAACGATAACCATCGCGCGATGGGTGTCAGCGGCCTGCATAAGAATAACCTAAGCCAACACTTTGCTGAAACGACGTTGCTACAGCCCCAGCCCTTACCAACGTAAGGCACATACCGGTACCTTGGGCTCGACCTCGAAATTATTGCTTGGCTAAAGTTTCCTTCAATTTGCCAATAAATATGTGCTGTGCTTCCATATACAATTTTAACTCCGTTAGTGACAAACTGGTACTATTATAGTCCATCTTATGTGATTATTTGCATTCAGATAATAACACTTAAGTCTTCTGTTAGATCTACAACTTTACTAATCTATACATTATTCCTGTAGACATCAATTAAATTTATTAAAACAGACACAGAGGCTGATATTAATTTCAAAACTCGCGCTCACACCCGCTTCGCTCGCAGGTACTTCAAGAAGTTCGCCCTGTATCCGGAGCATTGCGTGCTTGATGGCAAGCGGACGTACATGAGGGAAGCGATTGTTTCGTTGTTCCCGTTGAAGGCGCCAGCAATTGCGCAGGCGCAGTTCATGGTTCGAGAGGAGAAGGACAGCACAGACAGCAGAAAGAGATCCACCGTAAGGGTCCACGAGGATATCAAGGACTTTGACGTTTAAGTGCGCGAGCGAAGCGAGCGTTTGCATCACGCCGCTCAGGTCGGCTATTATTACGGCCGGCTGAAACGACAGGGCTAGATCGCGCTGCTCAGGCCATGCTATTCTCGTTACCCCCCTCGCTCGTTCGCCGCTGCACACACTTACTCACACTTACTCACACGAACGCTCGCTTCGCTAGCGCGGTGGCGGCTCGTTCCTCGTCTCTCTCTACCCGCGACTCTTGGGGATCACCGACGACGACTCCTCCTATCTTCGAATAACCCTCGAAGTCTTCCTCGCCCTCATGATCGTCATCGGCATGCACGCAACGTATGGATTTCACCTTGACCGAGCGTTTGTCACGTACAACGCGAACGCGCACGGCATTCGGGCGTTCCGCGAGCGGACGACGTTGCGCGCGGTCAAGCTGCTGGAATGCAAGTTGAGCCTGGACGCACAACTCTTCGCGGAGGCCACAAGCTCTTCTCGACTCTAACAGGCACCTCTGACAAAGACCAGGGGCTGTTTGATCTGCTCGATCAGACAATATGCAGTTTTGGTGGCGCGCATACAACGACGTTCACGATGAGGTCAGCTACCAACTCAAGAGCGTCCACTCCGTGATGAACGTCATAACTTTTTGGAAAGGGGCGATGGTGTTGGCGCTGTTATTCCTGTCTTTCAGGATCGAAGAGGACGGCATGGAACAAAGTGAGCAGCAGATATTCGTTTACTTGCTGTACGCGTCGATTGTTCATACCGGGATGATCTTCGGGCTTCTATTGACGGTGGTCGACATCAACAAAGACATGCACGGCGGCGTACTGGCAGATCTAAAGATGATTGCTTTGCTGCTGAGAGGCTTGGATTGCGGGCGAAGCGGGGGAGGGGAGGAGGAGAGAGAAAGACGGCGAAGCCAGGCCGAGCGCATCGAGAAGGTCTACATTGCGAGATTAGAGGCCAAGCCAATGCTCGTAGGGCGGCTGTTAATGGCAAGAGTCATACTCGAGATGGTCAAGAGGGCGGCTGGAGCGGTAGCGGTTGCGATGTTTTCCGCGATAGTCAGGGCTGGGCTAGGGTTAAGGTACATTGTATAAGAAGGCCAACAATTGCCGTATCATTAATTGTTGCATCATGGATTAGACGCCATACGGCGCCGGCGGCACCACGCACGTGTACCCCAGCCCCTCCAGACAAGCCGCGAATTGAATCGCCGTCAAGTCGGCGCCCTCGCGGCACACGATCTGCAGTCCGATGGGCAGTCCGCTCTCTCCGCCCACGCCCGCTGGAAAAGCCGTGCTCGGCAGATAGCACGTGGTCGTCAACGCGGACCAGAACACGTGGTGATGATACCGGGTCTCCACGCCATCGACGCTCAGCGTTCTTTCCGAGGGCCTCCAGAACGGATACTCTGCTGGGCGCGTGTCGTGCGGGAACGCTGGCGTCGCGAAAATGGGAGCCACCAGAACGTCGTACTCCTCTAAGAACGTCTCCCACACCGCCCTGAGCTCGTGGCGCTTCTCGTCGGCTTCACGAAACTCCTTCAAAGTTTGAAACGGCGCACGCGCTGCGGTCGCGTCGATTGATTCATCGTCAGCTGCGTACTTTCCCGCGTCCGCCTTCAAAGCATCCATCAGCTCACCGCAGCCCAAGTCGCCGAGCAGAGTGGCGCTCAGCAACCTGATATACACCTTCATCATCAGCTCCGAGTCGAACGGTAGCTCAACGTTCTCATCGACAACCGCGCAGTTCGCCTTCCTCAGTCGCGCCGCTACGCTCCTGACGAGGGCTCTCGTTTCCTGGTTCGTCGGGCACACGCGGTCACTCTCAACCAGCGCCACGCGAAAGTCTGCCAAGGCAGTCTGCGAGCGGGGCGAGTGTGAGCACAGACACACCTCTGGCCCAGAACATATAAGTCGGTTTGAACAAAGGGGGGCGAGCGAAGCGAGTAGGGGAGAAAGTGCCGCGGGAAATGAGTGCGAGCGTCGAGAGCGGCGGGCTCTAAATGCGTAACGAGCGGATCAAAACCGCAACCAGCGGCTCACGGCGCGCAACAAACGGCTCACGAAGCGCAAACATCTTGGAAGCCTCTTTCGCACCGCTCGCAGCTCCTTCAGCGCCGCTCTTAGCGCATTTTGCGCCGCATGAGACGTGCTCGCTTCGCTCGCCTACGCTCACCCCTCACTCACCTTCTCGCTCGGCTCCAAGACCGGCACAAAACCCTTCGCGCGCCCGTTCAGAGTCGTGCAAATCTCCATAATCGCCTTCAAGTCCCCGGCGCACCGAGCGAACGGTCCTCGAACCGACAAATCAAGCTCGTTGCCGGGTAAACCGGGCTTCGCAAGGAGCCCGTAAGTTGGCTTGTGTCCGAACAGGGAGCAGAAGGAGGCGGGGATTCGGATGGATCCCCCAATGTCGCCGCCGATTTCGAAGGGGGTGAGGCACGCGGCGAGCGCGGCTGCGGAGCCACCGCTCGAGCCGCCCGGAGTCAGCGACAGATTGAACGGATTGTTGGTGCTGCCGTAGACGGGATTGTAACTCTGCCAGTCGGCGGCTGCTACGGGGAGATTCGTCTTGCCGTAGATTATGGCGCCGGCGGCGATGAGGCAAGCTACGACGGGTTCTGAGGAAACGGATGGTTGCTGAGAGAGAGAAGGATCGCCGATTGTGCAATCCAGTGTTGCAACATGACAGTTCTCCTTCACCGTGATCGGAATGCCGTGCAACGGGCCCCAACTCACGCCCTGCCGAGTCGCGATATCGGCAAGTTTTGCGCGCTCTCGAGCTGCCTCCTCGTCGATGATTATTACGGCGTTCAGCGAGGGATTCAGGGCTGCACACCTGGCCAAGAATGCTTCAAGCAGCATTGTTGAGGTTATCTCGGAGGTGGAGATGAGCCTACAGAGGGTGGTGAGGGGCAGCAACGGGAGCGACGCAGGTTCTGCTGCCATGAGGTTTTGCGATAAGCGACGGCAGGCCAACGAGTTGGAGAATTTCTACCGTTCGATCAATCGAACACGTTAACCTGCTCTTAGTGTGCCTAATGATAATGAAAGAGTTCTTCTATCGATGGGGGGGGAGAGGGGGGAAAGGAAGAGTGGGGAGCGAGGAAGAGGGGGGAGGGGGGGGAGAAGGGGGGGACGTGGCGCGGTTGGCGGAGAGGGATGAGAGTGGCGCCGAGGGAGTATCTTGAGAGACGAAAACCTTACCTTGATATTGACGGTCAACGCGCTGCTGAAGGGAGCGTCTTTGTGCTGTTTGTCATTTGCTGGAAACCGCCGTTTTCTTCACCAGAGACTCTGAAGCAACGGCCACCAAATTATCCATCGCCACCCCACCCAACACGACGTCGTCTGGACTGGATATATCCGCGGCTTACGGCCCTACCCCCTTTCAGACCACCCCAGTTTCTTACTATTTCTTAGCTTTTGATCCACATGGGATAAGCCACGAATGGAGGGGGCTAGAAGAGCTGGAGTTGTTCGAGCGTCGGTACCAGACCAAGTCTAGTAGCTATGGTTGATGGCGATGTTGTACACCGACGTCATTACCCCCGTTAATTATAATTCTTTGTCTCAACTGGAGAGCTCCGGGAGCCAAAATAGTGGGGCCATGCGCCGTTTGCGGAATTTCCGAAGAGACAGTCTTGGCCAGTGAACCGAGTTACTTAAGTACGACGTTTGGAAGTTCTTGGGGTTGCGTAATACGCGTGGTATGTGGGGGAACACGAAATTCCAGGTGAGCAGAAATGGAGGAGATTGTCAAACCCCTTATCACAGGCAGAATAAGGTTTAGCCACGGCCGCAGCGGCTGCTATGAGCGAGATATAGGAGCTGACGGTTGCCTCTTGCGTCGCTCTCGAGCTACCCCCCAAAACATGAACTGGATGTACCAGGATTGAGCGGCCGTGCCCCCCCCACCACCCTCCCCACTATCTCATGTAAAATGCAATAAATTGGATCATGGCATAAGTCAGGAACGGGGAGCGCTAGACGAGTCGGACCCTTTTGGGCGCATACAAGGGTGGCATCTGAGTAGATGTACGTAATGGCGATGTGTTTGAGGAAGGTCTTGACGGGCATTTATTACAATATTCTGTGTCATCCGGGAGACATTTGAGGGCTCAGGAAGGGGGGCATGCGCCATTTTGGGTCAAACTGATGGGCTCAGCTAGTCAGGTTGCCACCTATATACGCTGTATGTGGCGTGTGAATTCGGAGGTAATGTAATAGACGTGCTATTGTGATGGACACAAACAGAGGAATCTGGGAGGATGACGAGGCTTTTCTTGGGCCTTTCAAAGGGGTAGCAAAGGAAGGGGGAACGTCTTCCGGCAATGTCTCCCCATATTCGTTTGGTTTTTTTCCATAGCACCAGGTGCTAAGAATAACCCCAGAGACGAATATGGGGAGACGTTGCCGGAACCGCATCTATTTCATTTTTGCGATCGATGCATTTGCTATGAGAACAGCTATCTCAAAGTCAGACGCTCTCCTGTCGAGTTGTACGTGCCGGCGATACAAGCCTTCTGCTGCCCCGAGTAGAGAGAGAGCACGAGATACTCATCGGTCTGAAGACCCAACCACTGTTGGAACACTGCCAGTTCGGTGGGGTGTTCACGAGCGGGTACAGTCCATCACCGCCACCATATCTTATGAAGAGCGACAATCCGCAAACAGAACCCGCTGAACCCATTGGTCAGGGGGCGGCGAGCAGCTCGCTGAGCCTACGTCCGACCAGGGCTTCAACGGATCGTCGCACGAGAGACACAACGTGCCTCCTTCTTCCGCAGAGTATGTGTTCCAGTTGCAGGCGGTGCATACGTCTGCGTTGAGGGAGGGGCTGTAGTAGCCAGAGGTGAACATGGTTCACAGTGCTCAGTCTGGTAGGTTGAGGGGTTGCAGTCCCTGTACTTAAGAGGCGTTGAGAAGGAGTCGTAATCACGTGGCAGATGAGCAGGCCGACGACGTCCAGCAGAAAGCCTGATTGTAACTGGCCCAGTGCTTGTAACACCCAGGATTCCCAGTGTCCACAGCGACGACTATTTCATTAGCAGCACAGGCACCTCTCCCCACCCGCCGAAAATTAATGTACGCGGCTTCAAAAGAACGGTGCAATCGGTTAAAGGTTTTTAAGCTCTTCCAGGAACGACGTGGAGTTGTGCACCGTCGAGCCGCCCAGAATGACCCGCTGGCCGTTGGTGTTCTCCTTGTTGAACTCGGCGACCGCCCTCGCCTCCTCGTACGTCACTCCTCCGACCATGTAGACGAAGATTTCCTTGGGGAGAGCGCCGCCGCCCTCGACGACCGGGTGAACCTCGTTCTTGAGAGTGCCCTTGAACGCCTGCTTGAGCGTCTCCATGAGCAGCGGGACGTGCTGGGAGTACACGTTCGAGACGCCCTGAATGTTCGTCATCATCTTGCTGAACTTGGAGAACGTGTCGCGCTTGCCGTAAAGACCAGGCGAGCGAGCGGCCGATCCCGAGTAGCGGAGGAGCACGTCGATGATCCCGATCTGCGAGGCACGGTGTGAGCAAATGGGAAAGAGCCAGAGATCACAAACGGCGCTCCCATAACGCTGCTCCACTTACTTTCTCAGGCGACACGCCGCCCTGCGCCATCGCGTTCTTGATCGTGCCCAGCTGCCCGCTCGTCTCATACCTCAGCGCATACAGCAGCCCGAGCCTGAGCTTGTCCGGCACCTTGATCTGCGGGCTCGCGAGCTTCTCCATCAGCCCCTTCAGCTGCTCAGCGTGCGCGTCGGAGCACGCGAGCTCCTGCTCGAACGCCGACACGTCCAGCAGTCCACAGACCTCCACCAGGCGCCCGAGCTCGCCCATGATCGCCACGTGCTTGCTCACGTTGTGGCTCTTGGTGCGGAACTCGGGGTAGCGGGACATGAAGTCTTGCATCGCCTCAATCGAGTTGATGTTCTCGTTCCTCTTCGACTCCCTCTGGTAGTCCTGGAGCAGCGTCGCGATGTTCTCGGCGAGCTCGCCGAAGTTGCTGTACAGATTCGCGCCGAAGAACTCGTCGGCGGCGGGACTCATCACAACTTCCTCCATGTCCTTCTTAACCCCCGGCGCCCCCTTCAGCACCACCCTGTTATTATTCATTCCGAGCAACTCGTGCACCATCGCCTGGTACGTCCACTGGCTCAAGAGCGGCGTCACGGGATCGTCCGCGCGGTCGAGGAGGAGGAGGAGAGGGGACTTCGCCTCAGCGTCGCGGAAGACGAAGAGGTCGTCGGCGTCGCGAAGGGACTTGAGGTCGGACGCGAGGCGGGATGTGGCGGGGCTGCTCGCCGTGGTGACAATGGTAGTCGGCTGCTTCTTGAGCGCCAGAAGAAACGAGGCGACGCCTGCAGAAGAAAGAAAGGGGGTGAGTGACGAGATAGGAGTTGGGTGGAGGGGGAGGGGCGGGCAAGAGAGCTGAGCCGGTCGCTATGAACAGAGCTAACGCGACATGCAGCATCGAGGGCAGCACGGCGGCATTTTGGGCGCAGCAAATCGGCCGGTGCGTCCATGTACGCTTGCTCAGTCGTAGTAGTAGTAGTCGTCGTCGTCAATCTTGCTCGCCTTGCTCTCGGCCCGTTCTCTTGCACTTGAGGCGCTCACCTGCAACCTCCCTCCCCATGACGTTGACGTGGCTCTGCTCCCTAGCAGTGTTGATGGCAGTGCTCATGGGGATGCTGCCCCTCAGGTTGAGCGTGTACAGGTCAGGGTTTATCGGGATGAAGTCGAGAGGGAACTCTTGGACCTGGCGGACGAGGGACATGGGGTCTGCTGCGGCGAGTTGAGAGAGGAGGTTGGTGGGGAGAGTATTTGAGAAGAAGAGATGATACTCGGCGTATCTGCGTCTCTCGCTCAACTCGGCGCAGATCCTAGTCACGTTGGCGGCCGTGGGGCGGCAGTAGACGACGGCCTTCAGGTGCGGCATGGCCTCTGCCGGAGGGAAGGCGGTGTGAGCAAGGACAGAGAGAGAGAGAGAGAGAGAGAGAGAGAGAGAGAGAGAGAGAGAGAGAGAGAGAGAGAGAGAGAGAGAGAGAGAGAGAGAGAGGGAGAGAGACTCGCTCTGGGTCAATGGTGCTTAGCGTGTGGCGTTGCGTAGCGTGCGCCGTCGGCGTGCTTAGTTTGTGACGTACCAGTGTCCTGTGCCTTGTCATCATCGATCCTTTGCACGAGGTATATCTCGTTGCTAAGCGCGTTAGTTTGGCTCAGCACGACGCTGACGGACTGCGTGGTTGCGGCGTCGAGGATGAGAGTCTTCATGCCGGTGCCGGACGCCGAGAGCATCTTGGTGATGAGGGCGGGGAGGGGGGTGGTGCAGGAGAGTTCATCGGAGGACTGGGGGAGGTTAGAGGGGGCATTAAGCACTTTGTGAACATAGGACACACACACACACACACACACACACTGCACACACACACACACACACACACTGCACACACACACACACACACACTGCACACACCCTGCACGCACACACTGCACACACACACACTCACACACACTTCACACACACACCGCACAAACACACTGCACACACACACTGGATGAACAAGGGGGGGCAGAGGGGGCTAATGAGATGAGCTCTAGTTTGCTTTGTTTGCTACCATTTTGTTTTAGACAGCGGTGCGAACAGTGTGGCAACAAAAGCGAGGATCTCTGCGCGCCGTTCGCTCCTCAACAACAGCCCAATGTTTCGCGTGTACGTGCCTCACATTGTGGCGTGGCGCTGGTGGAACAATATACAACAATTATAAGTGATGAGTTGTGTGAGCGATCAGCCATACGCTCTGGTTCACTTATTGCCATTCACTTTTATATTCGAATTTAAATTTAAAATATCGATTCTGGCGCTGTATCTGACGACTAGTGCATATCGTACGCAATACGCGCACTAAGGACACGCAATGGAACCTACATGGGCGCCCCGTGAGCCCACACTAGATATCGTTACGTGTTCAATCGAAGGGTCTGTAGGCAGGTCTGTAGCTGCACATCCTCTCTCTCTCTCTAGGACCTCCTATGCGACTCATCTCCTTCCTAACGATACTGGCCGTTGCCTCAGCAGCGTCCCCTCTCCAGCCCCCCAAGGCCCTTGCCCGCCTAGCCCCTTCCAAATCTCTGCCACAATCCCCGGCCTCTCTCACAACAACCATCTCCGGAGGTGCTGTTGCAGCTTCCCCCTCCACCACTTCCATCGCGGCCCTGTCCGTGCTTGGAGGATTCATGGCACACCTCACGTTCGGCACCATGTACTGCTGGGGGTAAGTGCTGGGACGGTTAAGGAGGACTGACAGGGAGAATGTGCCCTGTCACTTTTATCTCGTCGTCTATCTACCCTGTCTCCAAAAATCACTGCCGTAGCAAACGCCGCGAACAAACGGCGCCGCAAAAACACGCTTGTATGACACACCGCCGCGAAGGGTGGGTGTGTGGCATTTGTTCACACGTGTGTGCGGCCTTTGTTCACGTGTGTGTGGCACGCTTATATAACTCACACATGTGTATGGCAGCAACTTCCAGTCCTACATGCCGCCCGCAATGAAGTACTACCCTTCCAACCCCGTCAAGTCCGGCACCCCTGACTCCATCATGGTCATCCCCATCACCACGCTCTTCCAGTGCGCAGGCATGCCTCTCGCGCAGTACCTCCAAAAGATGTTCGGCCTCCCCGGCGCCTTCCTCATTGGATCCCTCTGCATGTCCCTCGGTGTCTTCCTCGCCTCCAAGGCGACCACGCTCACCACCTTCATGATCACTTACGGCATGATGCTCGGCCTGGGCAACGGCCTCGCGTACACGTCCCCCATTGTCGCGGGGTTCAAGCACTTCCCGAATAGGAAGGGCGCCGTCTCCGGCATGATCGTGGGCGGGTTTGGCAGCGGCGGATTTCTGTTCAATTTCATTGGCTCCAAGCTGTTCAACCCGGAGAACCTTGGCGTCGATCCGGCCACTGGACTCTTCCCTTCGAGCGTGTACAACAACTTCAGCACCGGGCTGAAGAAGCTGAGTTTCATTTACCTGGGCATGCAGCTGGCGGGCGTGCTCATGCTCAAGAAGAGTATGCAGGTGCTCCCGGTGGCCAAGCCCCAAGCCAACGAGGGCAAGGCGGCGGGCGGGAAGTACCCCACGGTGCGCTCCGCGGTGCTGTCCAAGCCCTTCCTCGTGCTGTGGTCTTGCATCGCGCTCTCGGCCACGGCCGGCCTCAACACCGCCTCTTTGTACAAGATGTACGGCTCCAAGTTCGAGGCCATCAGCGCTGACGCCTTCTTGTCCCTCGTGGGCGGCCTCGGCTCGCTTGCGAACGGCCTCGGCCGCACGCAGTGGGGCATCTTCCTCGACGTGTACGGCTTCAAGAAGCTCTTCTCGTTCCTCACCGTCTTGCAGGCGGCCACGATGATGCTGTACAAGTACACCACGGGCAACAAGGCGCTCTTCAACGCGGCCACCATGGTTCTCTTCCTCTGCCTCGGCGGAAACTTCGCCATGGCTCCCGGCGTGTGCGCCAAGATCTTCGGAGCCGACCTCGGACCCAAGGTCTTCGCTCTGCTCTTCTCCGCCTTCGCCGCCGCCGCTATCGGAGGCGCGCGCGTCAACAAGGTGCTCATGAGCTCCGGCTTCGAGTCCATCTTCAAGGTCATGGCCGCGTCGAGTCTGGCCGCAGGCTTCGCGGCGAACGTCTTCCTTGAGTCGGGGGTCTAAATATTCCTAATTTATCTGCTAACATCGTTATTCGAACTAACCTTGCACAACGCCCTCCCCCCTTTTTATAAACTGCTTTGCTGCCCAGATGCCGCGTGCCCGTCGACCGTCTCGCCTCTTTCTTCCGCCCCCCCCTCCGCGCATCGGGTTGTTCCATCTCCTCTGCCTCCGTCTTCTTTCGCCTCACGTAGAAGCTCCGTAGCCCCCCCCCGTCTCCCCCCGATCGGTCCATTCTTCTTCTCTCGCCATCGCCACCATGACCTCCATCGCCACACAGAGCGCAAGGGGAAGAACCAGACACCACCACAACCACGAGTGCATTGCTCCGAGGACGAGGTTGTAGTAAACCGTGCTGAAGAGGCAATTAATGCGGCAACCGCCGTCAGGACCTGCAACAGTGGTAGTAACGCGCTCTTGGCCTTTGTGCTTCGCCAACGGGCGACGTCATGAGATGCGAGATAACGGGTACGGGCGGCGGAGCAGGTCCCTCGTGTAGCCCAAGTTGACGCAGATGAAGAGGGACTTCAGTACGGCGGTTGTCAAACCGGGGATCCTGCTTCGATCTCCTTTAAGTTTCTGTTCGTTCCAGACCGTTGGCAAGTACAAATCTTGGAACTTCGCGGCTGACACGCAAGAAATCCACATGATTTCCCGCCAAACAGCCTGTGCACGTGAACGAGTGTGAAAAAAGGCCACACACAAGTGTTCACAAAGGCCACACACATGTGTGAAAAAAGGGAGCGTGCGAAAAAGGTTGCGGAATTGTGCTCTAGCAAAACAGCAGTTTTGCGATCGGAGCAGTACGCTGGAACCGCATTGAGCGAGAGCGTCAATTGGAGGAAAGAGCGTTCAGAGCGAGCGGCTCACCGGCGTTTTGCCCAGCGTTTCAAAATTAGCTATTCGTGAGCGAGTCGCGCAATAAACTGCTGGTAGCGAGTTTTGAGCCACTTTGCGCTTTTCAAGCCGCTCTTTGCGCGTTTCGAGCCGCTCTTTGCGGGTCTCGAGCCGCTAAGTGAGCATTGTGGCATGCTTGGAGTACCAGTAAAGCAGTGATCATTCTCTCGCGTGCAGTGACTTACCTTCTCTTCATGCTGGTACTCCGCGGGAGTGTTGATGTTGTGGGCGCGAGTGAGGGCGACCGAGAAGAAGAGCATGGTCGCATAAGCGGCGTAAGCAGGGAGGACCCTAATCACAGTTGATCAGAGATTCGTAGTGACTGCTGCAGACTGGCTGAACATCGACTGGCGCTGAGATCGTCGAGAAGAAGTCGGTGACGGCAAGGAACCAAGGCGCGAGAATGGCCGAGAGTTTGGCAAACACGGACAGGACCTGGAACATGGCCGCGAGCTTCTTGAAGCGGATCATGTTCGTGAGGTTCAGAGCTGGATCAGGCAGCCGGAAGAGGCCGCGCTAGTGCAGGATGAAGGCGACGGCCGTGACGAACGTGACGATGGCGAGGGCGCTGAGGGGGAGAAGGAACGCGGTGAGTGGGTTAGACGGGCACGTCGTGCAGCTACCCGCAAATAGGAAGGTTGTGTGGGGGCACGTGTTGCAGAGGTTGGGGGCCCGGTTGGAGGAGTCGGTGTTGATGAAGCCGTTCGAGCAGGATCAGGTCGTTGGTTTGCAGGTCGAGGTAAGACATGGAGGAGAGTTGGGCGAGCTCCCCGGAGATGGCTCCAGCGAGGTCGTTGTTGGACAGTTGGAGGCTTATCACGGACCCAAAATGACAACCGACTCCATAGCTGTTGGTACATGGGTCGGAGCTATTGTCGCCAACTAACCAATAGGTAGAATCACTTCAACCCGGCCCATTCGTGCTCTCGTACAGCTTCACAAGAGAGCAACTCTCTCGATCACGCTGATGTACACGATGGTGGACACTTGGTGGTCCCCCTTAACAAGGAGCCCGGATAGAAGGAGCCCGGATAGAAGGAGCCAGGATAGAAGGAGGACGATTATGGGGCTGAGGGATATGGTGGGCGGTTGAGGGGTACTACGATTTCGAGATTTTGGCGGTATTCCACGCGACGAAAAACTTGGCAGTACGTCGATTCCCTTCAACCAGTTTTTCCAAGCTAGTGGCTCAGAATAGCTGTTCACGCCCCGATAACTCATATGTTCATATTCGCCAGTGTTGCGAATCCCGTTTTCTTCTCTCTTGCTGCCTCCTAATTACCGACATGATAGTACATGTCCTTGCTAAACTGAGGATACGCGTGCAACACATCAGCCCCCCTCCCTTGCTCCTCCTCACGCCCCTCAGAACTCAGTTTTCGGCCCGTCCACATGGTGCCCACCTCTGCACGAGCGAAGCGAGAGTTAGAGTGGAGTTAGAGTGGAGGGGTTAAGGGAGAAGGGAAGGGGGAGAAGGGGGAGAAGGGGGAGAGTATTTTGAACTTGTCAAGGCGCGAGTTTTAGCCGGTAACTGAGAGAGTTTGAGATCTGGTCGTTCTGGCGTCGTGCGAGCCGGTCGTTACCAGCAGCGCAATTTGATCCGGTCTTTTCCAGGAACGCGTTTGAGCCGGAGTTTCCAGCAGCATATTCTTTCTTCGAAGGCGCTCCTCTCCCCCTACTCACCCTCGTAATTCTTATCCCCATTTCCCCACCACCCCCTCAGCCCCCCTTTCCCATCTCCCTCGTTCACCGCCGCGTATATCGAGAAGTTCTCGCTGGACAAGCTTGGTCTTCCATCTTCCCTCTTCCCCTCCTCCTTCTCCTTCTCCTTCTCGCACATTATCCTCCCGCACTCCCTCGTGCTCCCCATAACCGCCTCACCTCGCGCAAGCCAGCCACCCTGGAACAGCAGTGTCAATATGCTTCCTCTGACTGCAACGCACATGCTTTTGTCCCTGATATCTGACAGCTTCGAGACAACCTTTCCAATCTATACGAGCGAAGCGAGCAGTAAGCGGGAGAAGAAGGGAGACTACTGGCGAACGAACAGCATGCTTGAAGCACAAGCGACCGCCCACAAACATGTGTGAACAAAGGGGCGGAACTCGCGGCTCTTTGGCGTTCGCTTTTCTTGCTTGGTTGTTCTCCGTCTATCCTGTCTTTCCTTCTTCAGCACTTGTGGCCGTTCGCATTTCTCACTAGGTCGCCGTAAACGTCCATCGTTCCTTCTTCCGCCTTCCTGCTCTCTCCCCTTCCCTTCCCTCCCCTCTCCTCTTCTCACCTGCCCATCAGTCAATGCCTTCATAACGCAAGTTAGCACTTTGATGGCATCCACGCAACCGTCACTCCCGTCTAGCTCCTCCCCCTTCTTGATCTTGTCCAAGCAGTACGCAATCAAGTTCTTCTGCCGGGCAACGTTCATGCTCTTGAACATGCTAATCACTTCTTCTTTGTGCCCATCAACCCGTGAGACCAAATTTGTGTAGCTGCACTTTACGCCGTACTCCTCTTGCGCAAGCTTCTTCTTTCGGTCTTTCCGACTCATGCGCGCGGGGGGGTTGGATGCGTCGTCGACAGTGACTTCTGTGCCTTGGGTTCCTCGGTATGTCAGGTCCTGAGAGAACCCTGACTCGAGCCCCTGTGAAGAGGAATGTCCGGGGGCAGTGGGGCGGGCGTCGTAGGGGAACGAGAACGTGGCCAGAAAGGCTGAGGTTCGAGAGG
>Ga0307985_10000671_pt1 | contig 19959 bp, 3 predicted proteins | sample EllFjometageno80_FD_203155 | JGI IMG/M metagenome (GOLD analysis project Ga0307985, IMG submission 203155) | Marine microbial communities from Ellis Fjord, Antarctic Ocean - #80 | ecosystem: Environmental > Aquatic > Marine > Unclassified | place: Southern Ocean | collected 2014-10-09 | reverse complement strand
ATTGGAGTTTCGTCAACCACCTTGAGAAGCTACCGCAGTGGAAGTGGATGTTCAAGAAGGTGGACGAGAGGATGGGCGCCGGCGATACGGTGTTTAGCATCGGGCAGCCGCATGAAATCCGATCAGACGAAGAAGAGGCAGAAGCGCGGCGCGCTGATGACCGACAAGCGTTGTTGGAGGATATGAAAACCGCCACGATGCCATCGTATGACGCGAATGAGCTACAGGCGCAATTCCAGGCGGTGGCTGCAGTGCAACAGTCAATGACGACGACGCAGACGGTTGATGAAGCCTCAGACGCCGCCAACGTGGCGTTGTCACTGACAGACCCGCAAGGCCGGGTGCTGCTTTTAAAAGACGCCGCGAACCCAGCGCCCGGCACCCAAGACTCGGGATGGAACCTGCCTGCATCAAAACGACAGTATACTAAAACGTCAAGCGAGGTCGCTCTGGCGTTGTTTCGGAGATACGGGAAGGCTTACGGCAGCGACTCCGAACGGTCGCTCACTAAATGGAAGACTGCTCGAAGTGGAATCCTGGGCGACGTAGACTACTACAACATCGATGTATCCCTAGAGAATCTTTCTGGGACGTCCCCACATAGCGAATTCCGTCTTCACATGACTGATAGCCAAGGTGACCCCAGGATACACATCTGCACGTGGTTCTCTTTGGACAACCTACCCAAGAGCCTGCCTGCAGACGAAGTCGGTGCATTGCAAGAGCACCCGAGGTGGCAGAAGTGGCCTGTCAAACCAGTGGCGCATGTGACCAAGGGCACCAAAGATGCAAAGGGATCCCTGAACGACGACGGCCTGTTCATCACGGCAGAGAACGATACACCGCAGAGGATAGAGAAGCTCCTCGTCAGGCTAGGGATCTGGAAGAAAGGCGATAACATGGCGAAGCAGCTTATCGACTGGAACCAGACGAGGCCTGATATCCTGCTGTGGAGGCAGGCCAACGCTAACAAGGAGGTGCCGCCTCGCATGACGCAGACGCAACGTTTCTCTCAAGGAATGCGTCTACGCGGAGACGGTCCCTGGAAGGGCTCCGATATTGGCCCGTCAAAAGAGCGACAGGAAAAGATGGCGGAGGAGGTAGCGAAGAGGATATCCAATGGCCGGCACGCCGGAGTGATACCGGACATTCAAGATGGCCATCCTGCTAGATTCGCGGCCGACCACGCTACTCCAAAACAATATCAAGAAAGTCAGTATGCAGAAATGTACGAGTATTGTGGGAAGAAACGATACGACCCCGAGAGTGAAGAAGAGGGTTTTCCCGCCTTCGAGAAGAAAGGCGGGGCTCCACGCCATCACGGTTTCTACTTTAGGCACGGAGATCTGCTATACCGGACTTGCACGAGGACAGGCAGGGCGCAGTTGGTGGTACCCGACTCGGATCACCAACAAGAACTGATACGGCGGGCCCACATTGGCGACCACGAATCACATTGTGGCGCAGGCAAGACGCTTTGGACGCTACAGCAGTATGTCTATTGGAAGGACATGGCTCGCGATGTCGGCAAATACTGCATCCAGTGTCTGCACTGCCAGAGGAACAACCACCGCCGCTGCCCAGAGCCGGGCTACCAGCAGCGGTGGGAAGAACCGCAGGAACCTGGCTACGTCCACGTGGACATGCTCACAGGCCTACCGCCCGATCGGTTCTCACAGAACGACGACGGATACGGCTATAACGCGGTGCTCGTAATGACGGACCGGTGGAGTGGATACACTGTGGCAGTGCCGACGACAACGACACTGGACTCATCTGGCTACGCCCACCTCATCTACGACGAGTGGGTAGTTCGCCACCACCGCGGGGTCCCGCGCATGTTCATCACGGACCGGGCACCCATCGCCACCGCAGAGTTCAATGACTGCTGGTGCACACTGATGGGAATCAAGCAGGCCATGACCACGGTTGCACGATCATCGAGGGCCAACGCAATGGCGGAGATAACGATCCAGATGTTGACGAGTGCAATACGGCACTGCGACCTCACGCAACAATCGTGGGTGAAACGAATCCTTCCGGCATGCGCCGTGCTGAACTCGACACTCAGGCATGCGACCAAGATGTCACCGATCGAGATGGAAACGGGGCGACGGCCGCGGACGGCGCTGGGCATGGCCTCAGAGTTCGACGCCGTCACTCCAGTAGAGAAAGACGTGAAACAGCAGCTGTTGGATATACAACATGTGCAGCAGAGCTGTCACGAAGCAGTGCTGCGAGCCCGCGAAGCCGTAGCGAAACTCAAAGACGGTCGCAAGAACAACCCTCATTGGCTCCGCAATCTGCGCCCTGGGCACTTGGTCTTCGTGGAGGCAATCTCCATCGTGACGCCAGCTCGGCGAGCGGGCATTCTGACCGACAAAACATCGCCGAAGTACTACGGGCCGTATGCTGTGAAGAACATGCTCGGCTACAACACGGTTGAGCTCAAGAAGGGCGGGAAGAACGGCCTACCAGCGACGTCTAAGGTGTGGCCGCAGTTTCATTTCTCGAGACTGAGGCCGTTTTACGACAAGACGAGTGATATCAGCGCAGCTGATCGCAAACAGTGGACCGTGGCGACGACGGATTTGGTCGATCTACCTGAGCATCTCGAACCAGAAGAGTATGTGGTGGAATCAATCCAAGCTGAAAGGCTACGATACGGCAAAAACGAGTATCTCGTCAAGTGGAAAGGCTACGCGGTCCACGAAATGACCTGGGAGCCCGAGAAGAATTGTGAGAATGCAAAATCTGCGATCAAGAAGTTTCAAGAACGCCGCGATGCGCTCAAGGGATACGACCAATCGCAGCAAATGGACTTCGAGCACCTGATGGCAGTAGAAAAAGAGAATAATTGTGCAGCACGGATACTCAACGTCCACGACCGTGGGCAGAGACGGCGGCACATCGAGGAACGGAAGCAACTCCAACGATGGAAGGAGGGCGACCACCGAACGACGTATATCGCGATGGCTGAGACTCAACCACTGCGCCCACGACGGGATCGGACCAGCGTGGACAACGTGCGCAGGGCGTTCGGATGTCTACCGCTGCGTTCTATAGACGCCAACCGCAATAACGCAGGCTTTAACCGCCCCACAGTCTGCGTCATAGCGGGATGATGCCAACGTTGAACATATGTAAAGCAGCGAGTGGTCACCAGAGATGGTGGCGAGCGCTTTCGCACCCATGACGTCGAAGATGACATTCGACCCACACAGGAGTGGCACCGATTGGCAAGAGAAGTCAAATCATAGACACTGTGGGGAATGCTGCCGGCGGTTAAATGCGGGGATAGAGATATTAAACGTCCTCGCTCGACGTCTACTTGGGCTCGGCACCAACGAGCACAGGGCATCGGCGAAGCTGCGGACACTAGAACGACGTTAGGCAACACAATCGGAGAAATAATATTAAGGAAAAGAGAATGATACATAAGGGAGGAGACTGGACGGCATCACATCAGGCGATGGGGCCGACCGAGCGAAGTGAGGATTGAACTGGTTAAAGTAACCATTGGACCGGGAAACGCATGAAGAATCGCGTTGCAATTCTTGCGGGGGTAGTTTGGCACCAATATGCCAATCTAGTCTTTCTAATGTTTCGTTTAAAAGACTATCGGATCTGCATGGCAGGATCTACCGGTACATCTGATATATAGGTCTACCGGTACGTCTGATATACGGGTACAGCTGTCAGTGACAAGTGTACGCGCAGTACCGCTCCACAGCTGGATCCAGCAGGCGAATCGCAGGTGCACTAGGAGGGATAGCACTGTCAACGGTAGGCAGGCTGGCGGTACAAACTGAACACGTGGAAACTGGATCCGACATCTGGACCCAACCGACAAGTTGAACTAGATAACAATTCTATAGGTTGATTAGAACTAGGATCTTAGCGCGTAGTGCATGAATAGGTAATTGGTAAGTGTACGAAAATACGAACAGGTTGATTACGTCCCTGATGATGATGTCCACCTAGAGGCATCACATAGCCCAAAGTGGTAAGCTCAGCGAAGAGTGCTCTCGGCGATGAGCGGCAACATGCCGCCCGAAGAAACATCGCCGGGAGTTTCGATCCCCGGTCCAACAACGGTCGAAACCACCACAGGGCCAGGATTGACTGTTTTACAGTCGAATCCGGCCGCTCGCTCAGCGAGAGCGACGACCTCCGGGTCGACAGCGGTCAACGAGGACTCGGCGAACATGCCGGAACTACCCGATCGACGACATTCCATCCGGGCGGAGGCCTTGGTTAACACCAAGGACCCCCGCGAGCTCACCGGAATTCGTCATCAACAAGATCCAGGACATGAACGACATCATCGAGATCGCGATGGCGCCCACACTCCGGCGACCCACCTCCTCGGGCGTGACGGCACTCAGCCGGCGCCGACTCCTCGACGGAATGTTTCCGAAGCCGGTGTTCCCGACGTACTTTTGAGGCCTGATCAGCCCCATTGCACGTCGAGTAACCGACTGACGTCACACCCCGAAATGGAACACAAAGAAAATCACCACCAGAAACTGGCCGATTGGGCGCCAGCCTCTGGCCCACAGGAGCACCCCGACGTCACCCCGGACGTCCCGGCGCCTCAAGTTCCCGCCGCCACCTTGGGTGGCAAACCTGAGACACAAGAAAGTAACGGTTTGGGCAACACAAGTACTCCGAAGGCACTCGGCAAAGTCGAATTTGAATTTCCGGCGGCGGCGGCGCCGCCTGCTACTACCGACGAGCACCTTCAAGAGCACCTCAGTCGCCCATCTGACGGCTCTGGGCTCGACGAAGACCACTCAGTTTCCCTCCAAACGGGGCTTGACAACGGAGAAGTAACGGTTTTAGGCAACGGAGACATCGAAGACCCTCCTCCGACGTTCGAAGAAGGCCGCCAGGGCGACGGCCATACGGCCGCCTACGTTGTTGCGCCCGGAGCAACCTCGAATTTGGCTGAGGACGCCGAAAAAATCGATTTTGGCAACGACGGCGACGTTACACGCCCGATTGGGAACGCCGTCAAAGAAAGTAACGGTTCGGGAAACCGGGACGACCGCGGCGACGACCCAGCCGATTGTAATGACGAGCTTCTGGCACAGAAAAACGCCTCCCGTGATGAGCTCTCTCGCGTTTCAAATACGATTTCGGCCTCGACATGCGTTCCAATCGTGTCCGCTTCGGTAACTACGGCCGACGAGCACCTCCTGGAGCTTCAGGACGACGTCACCGGCAATCCTGGCGGTTCTGGCCTCCCGGAAGGCACTACATCACCCACATCACCAACATCGCCATCTCGGCCAACATCTGAGGCGGGAATGGAGGACGTTTCTGCGCCACCTACGCCAAATTCGGCGGTCTCCCAAGTGTCAACATGCGGGCAATCAGACACGTTGGGCCCGGCAACTCTTTCGGCACTCTCGATGGCATCAGACGGCCCATTGGCGTCCACGCCAGCGGCTGTGACGCCAGCAAAGCCTGGCGAGGCGAATATGACCATCGACCTCACGAGTCCAGAAGAGCAAATTGATGGCAACGGCGGCGCACGGGTGGAAATCCCGCTTACCGCCACACCAGAAACCGACGAGACCATCACTACGGCATCACCCGGGGACTGCACAAGCGACGGCAGCCTATCGGAGTTCGCCACACCGTCGGAGTTCACCACACCCACGGAGGCTACGCCGACGAGGTCGCGCCGAACTCTACGTCAAGACCGGGTGGGCGAAGCGGTCACACGGCCGCCTTTCGCACAAAGGCTGGTGGCACAAGTGCCCCATTTCGACCTCATCGGCGATCGGCAGTGGCTTTTCCGCCCGACGACGTCGGTGCCCTACGGCATGGAAGTTGTCGTACGCTTTCAACGCAGCGGCGGCATAGACAACTACACGGCCAACATCGTTGAATGCGGCGAGGAACGCTGCAAGGTCGAATACAAACTGGACGACGGCACTGTATCAAAAGTAATGTCATGCCCCACGGAGCAAGTCAAGCCGTACTTCGGTGGCCTCATGGCCGGCCTCGATTTTCAAGCAATGAAGGACACGTGCATCGACGACGACGCTGAGTTCGACCCGGCCGTACCGGACCACGTGCACGAGATTTGGGCGGCAATGGTCGATCCAGACCTCACTACGTCTACGGAGGCGTCCACCGACTACGACGATTCCTGGCACGGCAGTGACGGCTCGGTCAGGCAGTCTCCCGTGGCCACACGGACGCCGCCGGTGGTCTCACCAGCGTCCGCGCCTACTCCACCAGGCATCACGGTCACAGCCGCAAAGATTCTGGGCCGCGAAGACGATATGAGGGTCCTCCAGGCCAAAGCGGCACGGAAACTGCTCGTCGAATCAAGCGTGTACGAGGCCAGGATGGTTACCGCCCACTTCCGCCCACTTCACGTTGCCGCCATCACGATCCAGGCCCATTACCGCGGGCATCGCACTCGGCAACGCGAATACCTCGCACGCGTCCTGGAACGCCGACGAGCGAGCCGTAACGAAGTTGCCCGGCACCTGCATATTGCTAAGAAGGCAGCGGCCACCGAAACGGCACTCATCCTCCGTGCAGTCGCGTCCGACCGGCAGACGATGAACTCACTGGCCGAAGAAAAGGCACAGCTAGAGCGTCAGCTGCAAATTGCTCGGAACTGTTTGGCTGACAAGGACGCCGCTGCTCCCAATCTCAAGGCACGCGAGGCTCTTCGCGGATGGACTCGCTTGGTGAAGTTTGTTCTCCGAAAGGGCCGGCATCGGAAGCACCTTGCGCTCCAGTCGGCGTACCTGACGCAACGTCATGATACCAGCGTGAAGGCTATCGTCGATCTTCACGAGGCCGACAAAGCAGAGCATGTGGCGGCCGCCAAAGCTGCCGCTGACAAGAAATTTAAGAAACACGTCCGGCGCAGTGAGAAGGCCCTCCGGGAAGCAACAGCTTCAGCAAGTGACGGGTCCTCGACGGCCAGCAGCGACTCCAATGACGAGACGCAGGTTGTCGAAGACCAGCAGCAGCTCGAGCAGCAGCAGCAGCAGCAGGTTACCGACATGAATGCGCAGGCGCGCAATGATGCCTTGCACCAGGCTATCCTGCTCGAACACGCGCAACAACAACAGCAGCAGCAGCAGCAGCAGCAGCAGCAGCAGCAGCAGCAGCAGCAGCAGCAGCAGCAGCAGCAGCAGCAGCAGCAGCAGCAGCAGCAGCAGCAGCAGCGAAACGGGGGTATCAACAGCAACACTGTGGCCGCCAACGTCAAGAAGAACAAGTCGGTGGCGGCCGCTGGTGTAGACAACCGAAGCGCCGCTGCCAGCAACCCGCTGGAGTGCGGCGACCATCTCTGGGAGCCAGAGATAGTGGACAATCTCACTGACATGGGCTTCGCAGAGGACCAATGCATCAAAGCAGCGCTTGCGACGCAAAACGAGGGTGTTGGTGCGGCGTTGGATTGGATCCTGGCCTACGCGCAAAATGGGGACGCCGCCAACGATTCCCCAACAGTGGCAGCGGGTAGTTTGACTATGCCTGTCCCAAACGGGCGCGCTCGAGAAGTAAAGCTCGCGCGTCCAACTACAGCAGGTGGTTCTGGCCCTAGAGGCAACACCGCTGTCAGTGAAGGTGAAGGGCCTGCACTGCACCCCTTCAACATGACTCCACGGCTTCCTCCAACATGCGGCCTCGCTCCGACCAGTGGGACAGCAAGGTGTGAACCGGTAAACCCTCATGAACGAGGTGGCGTGGCAGCCGCAGCCCAGTTGCATGGTGAAGCGCACAACCCGTTTGCTGTGTGTGAAAAGGTAAACCCTCATGAACGAGGTGGCATGGCAGCCGCAGCCCAGTTGCATGGTGAAGCGCACAACCCGTTTGCTGTGCTCGCAGTTGCCGATGACGACGGCTCTTCTCTTACCTGGTACTCTTCCGGGGCAAAGGGCCAAGGACCCACACATCTTTCGGCGGGACCGGACTCTCTCCCCCTGCCTGGCGAGACATTGAGTCATGTCCCTAACGCAGCAGGGGCGAAGGGCCAAGGACCTACACATCTTTCGGCGGGACCGGACTCTCTCCCCCTGCCTGGCGAGACATTGAGTCATGTCCCTAACGCAGCAGGGGCGAAGTCTGGCACCGGATCGTCAGAACGTTTGGACATCGCGCTAGGGAGTACGCCCTCACGGGTGGTGCAGCGGTTCGCAACCGCCATGCCACGTGTAGTACGCTATACAACGCACCCTGGGGACTGCGAGAGCAGTCCCAGTCCAACCACCGATGCAGTGGCGCCAGTTGACGACGACGGCGGCTCTTCCGAGGCAAACCAAGGACCCGCGACCGTGAAATTGTTGATGGGAGTTCAACCAGACATCCCCCTAGCTGGCGAGATATTGCACCTGTCTGGCGAGACATTGCGTCACGGCCCTAACGCAGCAGGGGGCCCTAACGCGGCAGGGGTGATGTCTGTTGGTAAATATCCTCCCAGTTCAATAACCGAAGTAGCAGCGGCGGGGGCAGCCGATGGTAACGACGACGGTGAAGGTGAAGATTTGGTGAGACCACTGTTGATGAGAGTTCAACCGGACAGTAATCCCAGGTCTGGCGAGACATTGCGTCACGGCCCTAACGCGGCAGGGATGATGTCAGCTGTGGATCTCACGCCGCAGAATGTCGATACGACGACGGTAAGGAGGCCCACTCAGGTAAGCAAGACTAACACAGCGGCGTCGACGCCACTGGCCCGCGAGGTCGCGGCCCGTGAAGAAACAGCACCACTGCCGTCTGCGACCCATGGGAAGTCGGGTTTTATGCGTGGCAGCTTGAGCAACAAGACTGCCAGCACCGAAACCATGGCAGCGTATTCACCGCCTGATGGGATCTCTCCTTCCGGGTTCATATCCTCCGGCGAGACGGTCGGACGGTACGTCGGAAACAAGATGTGTAAGTACTGCGGCCTAAGGGCAGCCTATCACGGCTTCAACTTCTGCAGTCGGACCTGCGGACGTAAAGCTAACAAAGAATCAAACTCGATGCAGACCGCTTGGGCAGCAGAGGATGCGGAGGTACGGGCATCCATGCTTTTGGACCGCGAGGTCGCGGCCCAAAGTGTGACAGCGTCGCCTCCGTCTGCACGCCAAGACGTTTCGGGCGACGCATCCGGGTCGAGTGCAGGCAGTAACCCCATCGACCCACCGGGCGACCCGTTTCTGAGATCGACGCTCCAGCAACTGCCGCCCGCAGCCGAACCTGATGCAGCAGCACTCGATGCAGCCCATTGGCTGGGGATAGAAGGAACTGACGGCGTTGAGTACAGTTGCCAAACGAAGGACATCGACTGCGACGCAACGTGCTTTGTGACTTTCGAGGGCACCAAGATCCTCGTTCGCTTTGATACGGCGCATAACCAGATGCGGGAAATACACAACCTCCTCCAGGCGAACATCGTCGGTTATCCGAGCTGGGGCGACATGAAGTACACGTCCATCAATGGAATCGACCTGCGGCACGGCTGGCTTGATGAGGAGCCGCGCAACCTGCGAACCGGTGACACCATCGTTGCAACAAACGTTACGGAGTCACGCGATGGCAACCCTTCGACGACTACAGACTTGAATCAAAGCCGAGATCAAGATCTACACGATATGACCGGGGGGGAGGGCGACGGCAACTTTTCAAAAATTGACGCGCCCACAGACCTGTCTCAGAGATCAGGCGATGTCGTGTCGGCCGCTATGGAAGCTTGGGAGAAGAATAACGACTCCGGTCCTCTGGCAGACATACTCATGTCCACAGGTCCCGGCTTGGAGGCACGTAAAGCGGCACTCGAAGGGATCAGACGGCTATCCGCCATCCAAGGAACACTCTCCTGGGACACACCCCTCACCCCGAAGCAGAGAGCGCGGATCACCACGGTGGTCTGCGTGGGCGCTGCAGCGGCGGCAAAAACTACCGGTGGGAAGTCAATGGCTGAGAGCATGGAGAGGGCCGGCGTGAAGGTGATCTGGCTGCCCGAATCGGCTACGCAATGCCTGAACGAAGTGTGGGACAACCACTACCCGGAAGAAGACTGGGAGGCTTTATGTTTCCAAGTGACCTTGCTTTTGGTCCAGCTCGATAAGGAGACCAAAGCAGTTCTCGAAGCCGGTGACATCGTACGCCAGGACGACGACGCGCAAGTCGTTATCCTAGCTGACCGAGGCCTATGGGATGGGCAAGTATACTGCATAGACCCTATATGGCGCGCTACGCTGGATGTCGTCTACGGAGAGCTGGGGTGCTCCCATCAGAGACCCGTTGACAATGCTAATTATCCAGGTCATATCTACGATGTGGCCCTTCACGCCATATCGCTAGCAACCGACCGACCGGAGGTTTACAACGAGGTAAAGAGTTCGAACGAGGCCAGGCAATGCGATTTGCAGACGGCTCAGGCCACTTGCCCGATGTTTGGTCCGCTCTACACCCGACACGCTAAGTGGGTGATCCAGGTCAACAACGACGGCTGTGAAGATCACAGTCACAAGGCCATGAAGATGCTGGTCCAGCTCCACCACGTGGCCAGCGAAGGTCTACAGGATAAGCTCAAACCGGTGCTCCACGAGCTGCCGGTCACTATGCGTCTTCCCCATGCCGACGTGCAAAAAACGACGGTATGCGCTGTCTGCGGCAATCAGAGCCCTCACGAGGATTTCACGGCCGTCGGCATCCAATTCAGCGGGCAACCGGCAGGTCCCTATCAGGTGGCACAGCCCTGTTGGCGCCCGGTCTGTAAGAAATGTGAAGCCGTCCACGAGCGAGACCCGCATGAGGAGAAACGCTCCAAGCGTATACAGCAAGCTGTAGCCCAGATGGACTCCACCAGATACCACGGGATCAAGAGGTACGCTTTCCTTCTATGGAAGCACCTGGCGTGTTCGCGAGACAAGTCCCCTCGAGACCCTAAACCCTTCACGAGCCGCTCTCCAGGGTGGCAAGAGTCGCCCGTCCGGCCGGCCGGTAATGGCGGTCGGGACGATGCCGATGGTGGAGCCAATAATGGCGGCGAAGCCGACGACGACAGCGGAAATGGCGGCAGCTTGGGCGATCGGCGGGACGACAGTGACGGCAGTGATGGCGACGCTAAGTCAGAGCGGAGCCACTGCTCGGACGACGACGACGGCGGCAAGATAGGGCATGTCATTTTGCTCTACGCATCAGCGGGCAGGTCTTCCCGCGACTCTGCGAGAGAAGCCATACTAGGCGCCTCGGACACTCACCTGAGGGAGACAGAGGACGACGCCACGGATCTACTCGATGCTGTCCACAGGAACCGTGGCGAACCCAAAGAGACAGGCGGCCTCAACGGTCGCGGCCGTCGTCAAGTAGATAAAGCCATGAAGCGAGACAATCTGTTCACCATGGCCAAATACGACGTGCACCGCGAAGAAGGTTTCGCGAAAGGCAGTGGAGCATTATGTGCTATAGAGGTCGAGAACCGATGGGTCAAAGAAGACGGCACCCCTATCGCCACACAGTTTCTAGGTTTGCTCCGCACCAAGGTGAACGAGGGTTTTGGCCTAGACGCATCGGGTGGTTTCCACACTGACGCGACGTTAGGCCAACGCGTTCAATACGCCGACAGTCCGGAAGATGCGGCTTTCAACCTCATCAGGCCGGCTAGAACACAGAGCCTAGCAGTTGAAGGGAAGATGGTGCACATATTCTTTGTTACCCTGGACAGCTCCATGACCACACGAGTGGCTCAAGGTACCGCGAACCAAGTAGGGAACTACAAAGGTGTCAGATATCTGGGTTTCAGCCCATCGCGGCCTATTTTTCGCTCTTTCAAGGCTCTGGCCGGCATCAAGGTTGATGGCCAACCCCAAACCGCCAACGACCAAATAGAATTACGAAAGCAGCTCCATAACAATCGCATTGCCACGGTCGACACCGCCAACACCAAGGCGGCCTGGCTCCACGTCGAGGAGTTGACTGGTGACCACCCGCTGCCCAAGGCAGCCGCCACGCACTCTCCAGGTGGCGCAGCCCCGGACTTCGAACCCGAGGCAACCATAAGCCCGGCAGACGCGATGGAAATCATGACCAAGAACATGACAACGTTTGCCTCCGCCATGGAAGGAATCAGCGAATCTATAGCCGGCCATCGCAGTCTGTCCGAGTCGGCGTCGGTCTCCACGTCGCCGTCTACGTTCCTGAAACGAAAGACTGAAAAGGACTTCGTATACGAAATGGTCGCTGCACTCCAGCGAGTCACTGGCGGCAGCAAAGTATTCAAAGGCGATGGGTCTCAGACCCTTAAGGAACTTCAGGCGTGGCTTGAACGCGCTGAACTCAATGAGAACGGGCGTTTTGATTTCTGGGCCGTACCCAACAGAAATCAGTACTTCTTGCAAGATTTCTTGACGGCGGACTCAAGGAAACACTTACTACTGCACACACCGAGAGAGCATATCAAGATGCGCCTGGAATTGTGGCAGAAGGGCACTGACGACGAAGGGCGCCTTCGCAGCGATGAATACCCTGACCCCCAGTGGCTAGTGGACGAATTGCTTCGCGAATACCCGGCCACGAAGGCCACTGGTGAGACGGAGAAAGAAATAAAGCGGATTATTGCCACTTACACTGGTTTCGACCTCTCGGAGCTGATGAGCCTGTTGGCCCCTCATCAGGAGAAACTTAACGAGCTCCAATTGGACGACCAGAACGAAGCCAGATGTGCGACGGACAAGTCCTACAACAACGATATCGCCCACAATAGCCACAAGGCAAAGGACCAAACACTGTGCGGTAAAAGGATCGAAGCAACCCTAGGTGAAGGGTTCCTGGGACGCTGGATCGGGAAAGAGAAGAATTACCCTGAGCATGTTTTCGCCAAGAGTTTCACCGCCGACCAAAAGAGACAACTATGCCCATCTCTGTACTCATTGGCGGGCATCAAATATGCCCGGGAACAGGCGACACTAAAGAGCGAGTCCGAGGGCGACTTGGTCCTGAGGTCCAAAGGCTCATGGCGCGAGGGCAGCAGCGAGCACCAGCTGGAGTATCTTCTAGGCAGCTCGGGCAAAAGTCTGTATCACGACCCTGAACTGGGCCCAGATATAACCCTCAGGTCGGTTTTAAGTGTGGGAGATCCCTCCAAGCAAATCAGTTGGGTGGATTTCTGGCTCGATACTTCGATACTGCCGAAGCGAGACTGTCGTTGGACGGGCACTTTGCCAAGTATCGACAAACGCACGGCAGTAGGTGCCGTAGTGGGTGCACTTGGGGGCGACGGTGGCGCGTCCGGCCCGACGGTGGCTGCCGTCGGCGACGATGTATATGTCAAAGCCGTGGTCGACGCCATGAAGCCGGGGGGCTCTCTCCCCATACAGGGGTCTAGCGAATACCCTCTGGACCGGAAGCAGCGGGCAATCAACCGGACGCTCATGGCGTGGATCAGCGTCCTCACCTCGAAGCGCGCCCCAAACGGCAAGATTCCAGATTGCATCGTGAGTAGTTTCACCCACCTGTTCGGCGACAGATGCTTCTGCGGCAATAGCTGCACCGGTGGCCCTTTCAAATGCCGGGAGTGCACGCAGATGTATGGCAAAGGTGACTTCGTGAGAGGCCTACCCGTAGTGGACAAAAGCCTCCACGGGACCGGGTGCCGCAAATCAGGTTTTGACCCCAAGAACAAAAATCGGAGCGACTTCACGGTGGTACCTAAGGACCCGCCAGGGTCGTCGGATCTCGTTTGGGCGCTTCGCTACGTCTGTCACTATGACCTAACGCGGCCAGACGCAATTATCGGCGACACAGACTTCGATCGCATATACGAGAAACAGCAAGAGGCAAACGCTCGTGCAGCTGCAGCCCGAAGAAGCTCTCAGATTGGAGGGCGAGGGCGAGGCCGTGGAAGCCGAGGTGGTGCTCGTGGTGGACGCGGGGGATCAAGAGGACGCGGCAACGGCGGCGGCCCCGAATCCATCGCCGACATCACGTGTTACAACTGCAGCGGCAAAGGCCACTACGCTAGTGACTGTCCTCAAGGCACCAAGTCTCTCGAAGAACGGAAGAAGACCTCCACCTGCAATAATTGTGGAAAGATAGGCCACTGGGCTAAAGACTGTCGATCTCAACGTCAAACGGTGGGTTCGATACACACCCAGCCAGGCGGTTTTATGTTTATCGCAGCAGTCGGAAACGGCGTGAACCGAAACGATTTCGGTGTCAGCAACTCTCATCTCAACCAAAAGACAGGCAAGTTGCTTCCAACCTGGAAGACTGCGCCGGCCACTGCCGTCGGCGACTCAGGGAACAACCGCTCGGCCCAAGCTGGTGAAATCGTCGCAGCCGTTCGAAACGAGCTTGGGCCAGGACAAGGCGCTGACTTGACGCCCCGTCAAATCTGTGATCTGGAGGATAAACACGGCGTGGCGCTCAAGTGGAGCCCGACGGTCAAGACGAGTAACTACCCTAAGGGAGTCCGTGGAGCATTCGTTGCCGCTCTGGTCTGTGACGAAGAGCCGCCTTTCCCATGTTCCGTCGAAGACTGCCGACACGACCACAGTCGGCTAAATGGTGTTTGCCCAAACTCAGGGCAAAGCTAGCGGGCCAAAAGACTGCAACAAACGTCGACTCTACGAGACAGAGAACAACGCCAGAGCTGGGGGGCGCAAAACAACAGAAGACAACACCAGAAAATAAAAAAAAATTACAACAGTACACGGAAAAGTACAAAGAAACATGGCACATGGTCATGCGAGAACTGGCCGCTGGACGGAAAGAGTCGTGCTGGGCATGGTGGGCCTGGCCGACTCCACCCGCGGCCAGAGATGAAGGACAGTGGTCAACACGATCGCAGAAGTGGCAACTTCACCAACATGAAGCCCGTGCCATGCTGGCAGACACATTCCTCTGCGACTGTGTGGTCGAAATATTCGACCTCGTCAAACGCCAACTCCACAACGGCGCCGACACACGGGCTTTGGCAGGTGACGATTTACCACGGCTTTTGGCCTCATGCAGGATGTGGGAGTGGATAGTAGAGCACCCAGGACGCGACTGCGCGGCTGACCGCAAACTACAAAAGAAGTGGAACCAGCTGCTTGAGGCCTGCCGGGGCATCCGCAACCGACTCAAGCGACGCAAACGCGATACCATCACACCTCCCCACATGCCTCGCGCTTGGGAATTGATGGCGGAGACAATGGCGACTCGAGCCAGTCCGTCGAAGCACCTCTCACAGGTCGGGAGCCAGCTACTTCAGCAAGGCAACCGCCTCGATGGATGTGTAAACTATGCACAGCATACGTGGGCATCGGTGATTGCCTCGCTGCAAACGCTGGGACTCCACGGCGACGACGCAGGCCCGACGGCGCACTGGGACCCAACCCGTAATGCCGAAATTAATGACGCCATAGACCAAGAGTCGCATTTAAAGCCCGCCCACCGATACAGCAACTTTGTCTACTACACTGAACAACGACAACGGCAACAGCGCGTCGCCATGGGCGACGTAGTCGGAGCGGCCGACATGAAAATCGCTCCAGCCGCGGAACGCGTCATACCAGAGACATATTCGCTCGTGAATGACACTTTCAACATGGCAGGATCCAACCTCCAATTCAAGGCAGGAGTGGATACCTACGCCGGCGTCTGCGCGGTTCTAAGCGAGGAAGCAGCGATCAAAGGCAACCTCGACTTGAACCACGCAAATTGCGAAAGAGTGGGCCCCGTCCACGGTGTCACTGGAGACTCTCTCCACATCGTGTGCCGTTTCAACGGCCTACGCATTTACATCGACAAACGCGAACTCGTGCTCGACGTCTACATCGCACGCAACTTCAACTGTGCGTCCGTCGATCTACTCATCGGTGCCCAGACGCTCCGTCACTATGGCGCAGATATCAGCATGGGCCACGGCACGTGTATCCTGCCGAAACAACGTTTGGTGCTAGGCAGGGGACACGTCTCCGAAGTTGCGGCGTCGATCACGTCGTCGCAAATCGACCATCTCAAAGGCGTGCAAATCAACGACGACGAAGACACTGACCTCACCGCCCGGGTGCACGCCGCAATCACGCAATCGAATGAACACGCAAAATGCACGCAACTGGCCCAACGTAGCGCGGATCAATACAGCGCGTACTGCATGCACCAGCACGTCATTGGAGCGTTGGAACACACATTGCGGAGCACGCATGGAGACGACCAGGCGAAGTGGCCGCCTGCCACTGTGGCTTCCATCCACGCCGCTTCTCAGCGAGCCGATACGCTGTGGGACAGCTACATCGACACCGAGTCACATGCGTACGCGAAAAATTTTCATCAAAGTGATGACCACAATTCAAGCCCGTCGACATCCTGTCACGAGCTTTGCGGGGGTGGCGGAGGAGGCAGCATAGGCTATGCCTCTCCTATACCCAACGACGAGGCAATTGGGCAAATCAGTGGCCAGGCCGCTGTAAGCCGGCCACGTGGGCCGGCGGTAGTTGGCATCCTCAGGAATGCAGATGAAGAGCCCGAACGAATACCCGTTCTAGCCGACGAATTACATGTATCCCAGGTGCCGATGAAGTACCATCCGGCCGAGGCGCCAGAGAATATGATTCCACCACGAGCACAGTGGGCCTTCAATGGAGAGCCAGTACAGCGCGTGCTGCACGAATACTTCAAGGAGAAGGCGAAATGGGCGAAAGAAGGGATTGACCCAGAAAGGAATCAGTCGTCCCCAGTCACTGCATTCAATTCCTGGCTACGAGATTGGCGGCAACCGTCCAGTTTCGACAAGCACTATCCACCTGGCTCAAAGCACTACTGGTGGGCACATGGAATGCATGCGGAACTGAAAAAGATCACTCAAGAGGAGTGGAAGGAAGCTCTGATGTATTCAGATCACAATCCCAACACGGAGTTGAGGCTGCGCCATCAGGACTACTTCTCAGCAACGGGGTTGAGCCAACGAAAGAATGGCGACTACAAGAGAGCCCACTTCGGGAGGCTAGACTCGGTTCCCAAATGTCTGTGCCAGCACCACCCTGAAAAGTGCACATGCGGTGACCCTAGCACTGACCTACTTAGGGCGAATGCCGCCGTCAGGCTGCCGGCAAAGAAGCCGATGGAGACAGCGGTGCCCCCACGGGCAGAAGTAGATCTAGACGACGACGACGACGCCGCCAGTGACATAGACGACGAACCCGATGAACCATCGGTAGAGACCATGTCCAAGGAGGTCCAGGACATCTTTCAAGCGAAAGCCGGCGCGCTATCAGAGGCAAATCAAGAGATCCTGAGCGACTACATTGTGGCATGGATCAACCACTCGAAAGCCACCCAGAGTAAGGCGGAATGGAAGACACTCTGGGAGAGGTCAAAGAAGGAAGAATGTCTTCTGCAGCCTCCTGACGAGGTGTTCGAAGAGGCCAAGCTGGACTCCTATGAAGTGTACGCCACGGCGGACTTTCAGGACGAAGTGAAGCGGTTCGAAGAGAAGGACTGCGTCGCCGAACGGGCGCTGTTGGAGAACGACGCCGACACAGGGGGACGGCTAAGATGGAATGAGGCTGGCGAGTGCGTTTGTTATGTGAACATGGAAATACACAAAGGATGGATGGCTCGATCAACGCCACAAACACGGAGACGACAGGCGAAGGAGGCTGCGTTCGTCGCGGTAGTGGGCTCCAAGAGACCCAACAGGCTCGGGACCGACGTGTTTGCCCCGAAAGGCGGCAAGCCAAAGGTTAAAGCTGACGCCGACATCCTGCTGGAGCACGATGCGGAAGACCACAGTCTGGACGTCGTCCGCAACGCCTATTTCAAGTTCCTGAACCTGGACAAGGCCGGCACGACGTTCACGAATGCCTACACGTCAGACGATATCGATCCCAGCAACGCGATGAGGATTCCATGGGTGGAGCACTGGCGAGAGCGGTTGCGCAAGCGCACCCTGAGGCCGATAGGGCAAAATGCATTGAAGATCATCATCGAGAACCTGAAGGCATTCTCCGCAGCCGGGTGGATCGAACGGTATGTCGGTCCGGTGCCGCCTATAATATCTCCCATGGTGGTGGTGAAGAAGAAGCCACCACTCGGAGAAGACGGCCTGCCGGACCTCGCTGCGCCTCCGAAATACCGCCTGTGTATCGATGCGAAGGAACCGAATGCTATCACCATCCCTCCATCTGCCGCATCAGACTCTATTGAAGACGTGGTACACGGTATCAAGGTCATGGCCAAAGAATCGCTAAGGCAAATCAAGGCCAACGAGGCCGGTACCAGGAAGCTGGCAGACACCGAGGTCCCGATCGCCGGCCAACACGTTAACTGGCTGGATTCGTATGGTGATCGGCACCTAGACGCACCTCCAGAAGCCCCAGTACCCAAGGGCAACATGAAACGCGTCGAGGGCGACGAGCTACAGTTCGGTGAAGAATTGGAGGAACCCAAACGCATATGGGCAAGCCAGACAGACATTGTTAAAGCTTTCCATCGGCTGCTGACCTCGAGACAGGAGTCAAATCCAGGCAGTGGAGTGCCCGACATCGCCAAGACAGCCTTCGGTGGAGTGGGTTTGCCGATATTCGTGTGGCGAACAGGGGCGATGGGAAATTCCCTCACCGTACAAGAGTGGCAGCGCTTCTTGGTCCGAAAGTTACGCAAGTACCACGTGCTAAGCGAAGACATCCCAGGTGAAGAGGATGTACCGCTCGACCCGACGCCGATCGACTTGGGAGACGGCAGAGGTGCCGTGGACTCTCTCGCCGAGATCGACGGTCTTCCCGCGCCGAGCAGGTTCATCCGAACGTTCTGCGACGACCTGACCATGGTGGCCGCATCACGTTCCGAGGCTTTACGCCAATGGAAGATGCTCTGCATGATTGCACACCGTGAGCATCTCTGGCTCGACGGGGCAAAGACGATCCTGGGGAGCAATTTCATTTCGGTGCTCGGGTCAGTATGCAATCACCGGGTGGTTATGGCGGATCCAGGCCGAGTCTCGGACCTGAATGACATCCCTCCGCCGACACTCGAGAGGAAGTGGAGCCGGACGGCCGTCAAACGATTCCTAGGTGGCACGCTCTACTACGCTGCTTTCTGTACGAACATGTCCAGGAACGCGCGGCCGCTGCACCGACTGACACGAAACAAGGATGAAGACAAGATCGACATTCCAGCAAAGGACATCAGTAGCCACTGGACGATGCCGAGACATGACAACTTAAAAGACACGCACTGGATCACACTAACAGGGCGGGCGGTTAAGAAACTAGAGGGTGAGCTTTCCTGTCAAGAAGGTTTCGAGGCGATCAAGAGTGAGCTGATGGAGCTAGCTCTCCGATATCAGCCGGATCCAAGCAAGCCGTACATGTGCACAACAGATGCCTCGCTGTACGGTATCGGCATGAGTATCCACGTCCAGTGCGACGAGACAAAAGCTTGGCTGCCGGTCGTCATACAGTCTGAGACCCTCCACGACGCAGCCACTAGATGGAGTGCGAGCGAAAGGGAGTTCTACGCAGTGAAGCGTCTGTTCCAACGCAACCGCCGCATTTTATGGGGCTGTCAAGGGACGAGCGTGGTGGTACTCACAGACCACGCCGCCAACGCGGGCATCGAGAAGAAGCAAACCGTGAACAACTCCAAGATCAGCAATTGGCTGCTTGAGTTGCAGGAATTCCAGCCCTTTTCGATACTATATCGTGAGGGCACTTCGGGCGTAATGGGCCTGGCCGACCTGTGCAGCCGTTTGTTGGACGTGTCCAAGCCGGCTCTAGACCAAGACCCGGATTGGAGTTTCGTCAACCACCTTGAGAAGCTACCGCAGTGGAAGTGGATGTTCAAGAAGGTGGACGAGAGGATGGGCGCCGGCGATACGGTGTTTAGCATCGGGCAGCCGCATGAAATCCGATCAGATGAAGAAGAGGCAGAAGCGCGGCGCGCTGATGACCGACAAGCGTTGTTGGAGGATATGAAAACCGCCACGATGCCATCGTATGACGCGAATGA